>OBEQ012649182.1_pt1 | contig 37245 bp, 24 predicted proteins | sample 1670901 | NCBI WGS metagenome assembly OBEQ01 (sample SAMEA104232315, study PRJEB22302) | groundwater metagenome | biome: forest; feature: aquifer; material: groundwater | place: USA | collected 2011-08-07 | depth 5.4 m | reverse complement strand
TAGAGGCTAACGGCAAAAGCAGGAAAGAATTACTCACCGGGTGTGGGTGGGCCGGAGAGGAGAGTGTGAAATATCCGGGGTAGGGGCGCAGTCTTGCTGCGCCCGCTTGGCCTCGATGATCCTTGGGCGCAGCAAGACTGCGCCCCTACACACGGCAAACCGTGTTTTCGGTTAGCTGCAGGTATGGCTCCATGCGGGCCGGTCGTTCGGGGACCGGCCAGCCAAATCCGTGGTTTCATGGCGACGATGCCTGCGCGGCGGCGCGCAGGGAGCCCCATGCCCGAGCGCGTGCTTCGCGTGGTGATGAAAACCAAGGCCGCCCCCCTCGAACTCGAAGGGAAGACGGCCGAAGGCGGGGATCGACCCGGGGCAACCGGATCAGAACTTGAACGTGTTCGTGAGGATGAAGGTTCGCGGATCGTGGCGGGCGTAGGAGGTGGGCGTGCCGTCGTAATAGACGGCCAGCGGCACAAAATCGTCGCCGTTGAACAGGTTGCGGACGTTGAGCTGCACGCTCCAGTCGAACTTGGCGCCGGCCACCTCGATCTTCCGGCCGTAGCTGATCCAGGCGTCGATATCCAGGGAGTCGTCGCCCCGGATGGGGCGGCTGACGTCGGCGACTTGCGGGCCGCTGGGGAGGCGCGGGTTGGCCATGCCGTGATAGCCGATGGTGTCGGGGCTGCGCCAGCGGACACCGCCGCCGGCGGAGAAGCCGCGCAGGCCGCCCTCAAAGCGGTAGTTGCCGATCACGTTCACACGCCACTTGCGTCCGCGGGCGGTGACGCTGCCCTCGGAGGCCACGAACTCGTCCACGCGCGGGAGACCGTAGTTGAGGAGATCGTAGCCGGTGGTGCCGGGGGTCGTGGCCCAGTCGGGATTCCACGCGGGCAGTGGCCAGTTCCACTGGCCCCAGGACGGGTAACCGAAGTATTTCTCCCAGGTCGAGTAGCGGGCCGCGATGTATTCCTGCAGGAGCGGGACGATGCGCAGGTTGGTCGCCTTCGACTGGCTGACAGTGAGGCGCAGGTCGATCTGACTAGTGGGCGTGTAGAAGAGTTCGGCCTCGTAACCCTCGGACTTGAAGTCGCGGGTCGCACGGACGTTGTCCCAACTGTACCCGGGGTAGGCCTCCACATCGTTAATGTCGGCGAGATAGGTGGCGTCGCCAGTCTCTTCCGCGAGCCGTTTGGCGTAGCTGGTGACCATGCCCCAGCTGGCGTCCATGTTGCCGACGACGCTCCACTTGGGCATCTCGTAATACCAGTCGAGCTCGACGTTGTTGATCGAGGTGTTGGTGTAGCGGGCCAGGCGAAACTGGAGCTTGTCCTTGAGGAGACTGAGGTTGAAGCCGTAATCCTCGCCCGTGCCGGAGCCGGGGGCCAGCGGCTGGTTAAACCAGTCGCGATAGGCACCCTGCGGGTTGAAGGCGTTGGAATGGTTGTAGAGGAGGGAGAGCCATTTCAGCGGCGTGTGGTAAACGACGCCGAAGGTGCGGGTGTTGCCCGATTGCACGATGGAATCCGGATCGAGCGCGACGCCATCGGTGATGAATTCGCGGGTGTTCGGGTCGCGCGCGCCGTAGGTGGCTTTCCGGACCTCCTGCTTGTCGTGCCGGAACCCGTAGGTGAGGACCAGGCTGTCCTTCAGCAGCGAGGCCTGGAGCACGGCGAGCCGACCGGTGATGTCGGTGCGGGATTTCGACGGCGTGCCGTCGCTCTGGATGCCCCCGATGACGGTTTCCCAGGGCGGGGACTCGAAGTCGCCGGGGTAGGCGACGCCGGCTGTGTCGCCGCCGAGGCCGGGGATGTCGAGGTAGTAGCGGGAACGGATGTTGTTGGGGGAGTAGTCGCCGGTGGCGCCGATCCAGGACGCGCCGGTGTTCATGAGGCGGCGCTTGGTCTTGAAGTTGTCGCTGCGCTCCATATGCCACATCGCGCCGAAGTTGTATTTGCCGAGCCAGGCGGCGCGATCGCGTTTGGTGAAGTCAAACGTGTAGGAGAGCATGCCGCGGCGGGTCTCGAGGTCGTCGTCCTCGGTCCAGCCGAGGTATTCGCTCTCGATGAAGTAGCGGCCGGCGTTCGGATTCGCGACGAGCGTGCCGGAGGTCTGACCGACCGGATAGGGTTGATAATAATTCACGTCGGCCTGGATCGAGGAGAGGCCGTAGCGCAGGGGGTCGTCCTGCCGGCGGGTGTTCTGCTCGCGCTGCCAGGCGAACTCGAGGTGCAGGTCGTCGGTGATCTTCTGCTCGACGACCACGCTGTTGTTCTCGCCCCGCAGGAAGGTGCGGTCGCCGAGGCCGTAGTAGTTGGTCTCGGACGAGATGAGGCTGTCGTCGGTGAAGCTGGTGGCGTGGGTGCGGTTGCGGTCATACGAGATGCCCATGCCGTTCCAGACGAGGCCCTGGGCGGCCGAGCCGCCGAGCGCGCCGCCGGCCATGAACACGCGGTTGCCCGAGCCGATGCCGTCGGAGTTGCGCCAGGTGGCGAGATCCGAGCGGGTTTGCCAAGTGGCGCCTCCGTCGGAGGTCCAGAGGCCGGTGGAGAAGTCGTAGAGGGGTTTGCCGGCGGCGATCCAGCCGGTGATGTTGTCCTCCATCAGGGTGTCGCGGGCGCGCACGCGATGGTTGCTCATGTGTTCATACTCGGCGCGGATGGTCGTGCCGGAGAAGGGCTTGGCGGTGACCGTGATGAAGCGGCGGCTCTCGTCGTCGAACTCGGGCTCGCGAAAGGTCTTCGTTTTCTGGTCGAGGGCGGCGACGCGCACGGCCAGCTTGCCGGGCAGGATGACGGCGTTGTAGTCACCGTTGCCGCGCAGGCCGCCGAAGTTGTCGGCGCGGAAGCTGACGAGGCCGGAGTTGCGCGCGAGGTTCGCCATGATGGGCGTGGCGTCGAGCACGCCGGCGGGGCTGCCGATGCCGAACAGGATCGAACTGGGGCCGCTCGCGGCGGTGAGCCGGTCGAGGTTGTAGGTGTCGGCGCGGAAGTTGGTCTTGAAGAAACCGCGGGTCTGAGTGCCGGCGGCGAGGCCGCGGATGCGGTTCTGCGTGGTCGAGGAGATGCTCTCGCCCTCGGTGTCGTCGGGCGCGTATTCGTTTTCGTTCTCCACGTTGACGGAGTAGAGCATCGCCTCCTGGAAATTGGAGGCCGCGACATCGCGCAACAGCTCGGGCGTGAACACGCTGATGGGCGCGCTGATGTCTTTCAGACTCGAGCGCAGGCGCGTGCCCGCGAGGGTGCTGGTGGCCTGATAGCCGACCGCATCCTCGGCGGTGACGACGAAGGGCGAGAGCACGAGCGTCTCCTGGCCGGGGGAGGACTCGGATTCGGTCGCCGGGGCCGGCGCCGCGGTTTGTGCCGCGGCCGGCAGCGCGGTGAGGCACGGCAGGAGTGCCGCGATCAGCAATGGGGAAAACGTGCGCGGACGCATGCGGAGAGAGCTTACAGTTTTGGTCAGGTTCATGGGGTTGCAGTGAGGTGGTTGACACACCAGCTCGCGGTGAGATTGCGAGGCCGGCAGGAGGGAACCTGCCGGGGATCAGGTGTAGGGGTTAAGCGCGGCCATTAAACCACGCCGCCGCCAGACCCGACAATTACCTAGTCGGGTAATTCTGCGGGTCATTCACTGGTGCTTGGTTGTTGGATGTGGAATCTTGGAGCTCCGACAACGGGCGCAGCAGCGAAAACCCCTTCATGGTTTCCGCCACCAGCGCATCTCCGAGTTGTCGCTCTCCTTGTAGGGGCGCAGCTTGCTGCGCCCTTCGAGGGCGGACCATCAGCCGTCGCCAAGCCCATGGCCGACAGGAGGTCCGCCCCTACCCGACAGCTCGGAGATGCGCCTTTCCGCCACCGGCAGAAACCCCTTTCCGCGGCCCTCAAAGATAGACCAGCCCCAGGCGCACGGCGGCGATCGCCGCCTCGGTGCGGAGGTTCACCCCGAGCTTCTGAAAGAGGGTCTTGAGATGCGCCTTGACCGTGTCCTCGGAGATGAAGAGCGCGGTGGCGATCTCCTTGTTCGCCCTGCCCTTGACGAGGAGTTGGAGGACTTCCAGCTCGCGCGAGGTGAGATCATCGCGCCGCAAGCGGTCGCCCAGGCGGTCCTGGATGTGCGGAGGCAGGATCTGCTGACCGTGGTGCACTTTCCGGATGGCATCGGCGATCTCGGCCATCGGGCTGTCCTTGAGCAGGAAGGCTTTCGCGCCCGCGCGCATGGCGCGGTAGATGTCCTCGTCCAAATCGTAGGTGGTGAGCACGACGACGCGCGTCTGCGGGTGGGCCGTCGTGATCATCGTGATCGCCTCGAAGCCGTTGCCGCCGGGCATGCGCAGGTCCATCAGCACCACGTCGATTCGCCGGCTCGCGCACTGGCCCACGGCCTCCGGGCCGTTGGCGGCCTCGGCGACGACGCGCATGTCGGGCTGGTTGTTCACCACGGTGGACAGGCCCATGCGCAGCGCGGGGTGGTCGTCGGCAATCAGCACATGGATCGCCGGTTCCCGGCGGTCGGAGGGGGAGGGCGTGGTCATGTTCGGTGAATCTCGTCGGCGCTGGCGGTGGCGGGCACGGTGAGTCGCACCTGGGCGCCGGCGCCAGGGGACGTTTCGATCTCCAGGGTGGCGCCGATCAGATTGGCGCGTTCCTTCATGCCGAGCAGGCCGAAGTGCCCATGCGGCGCCCAATCGACCGCGTGGTCGAACCCGCGGCCGTCGTCGGTCACCGTCAGGATCAGGGCCGACTTCGTGCATCGCAACTGGAGCGAGAGGGTCGTGGCCTGGGCGTGGCAGATCGCATTGGTCATCGCCTCCTGGGTGATGCGGAGCACTTGGGTCTCCACGGGGAGCGACAGCTTGGGCAGCTCGCCCGCAACGGTGAACACCGGCCGGATGGCGGCGCCATCGACCGCATGGCGAAGCTGCTCTTCGAGCGCCGGCGCGAGATCGACGTCCTTTTGCACCTGCGTGCGGAGGTCGCGGATGAAGCCGCGCACCTCGGCGAGGGAGGTGCGGACCAGCTGTTGGGCGAGCGCCAGGTGATGGGCCTGCGGCTCCGCCAGGCAGTCACGCCCGGCGAGCTGCAATTGCAACGAGATCGCGCCCAGCCCCTGGGCCACGCTGTCGTGGATGTCGCGCGCCATCCGGCTCCGCTCGGCCAGGCGCGCGGCGTATTCGGAGGCTTTCAGCGTCCGCAGCGCGCGTTCCCGTGCGAGCTTGCGCCGCGAGGCGACAAACACCGCCGCGAGCACGGCGGCCAGCGCCGCCACCACCACGGCCAGCAGGCCGGTCAGGCGCCTCCCCGTCCACCACGGCGCGGCCCGCACCAGCGCGATGTCCGCCGGCCGGCGCGCCAGCACGCGGAACTTGTCCGGCACGGCCAGACCGCTCAAGGGCGTGCCGTGCTCCGACGCGGCCAGGCAGATGCCCGTGATCGAGAGGAGCGCGCCGGGAGCGCGCCACGGCGCGGCCATTTCCTCCGCGGGTGGATCGATCAGCACCTCGACTTCGGCTCCCAGCCAATCCAGCCGCAGGACGAGGGCGGCATCGCTCCCCCGTTCCCCGAGGAGCACGCCGCTGAGCGCGACCAGATCACCGTCGTGCCGGACCGCCGACGACCGGTCGGTCAGCCGGACCGGCGCGGGCTCGGGCCCGGCGTCGGTCGTGCGATACACGCTGTCGATCAGGATGGGCGAAAACGCGCCGCGGGCGGGAAACCCCTCCACTTCGATGCGGTCGCCCGGCCGCGCGGGCGCGCGCAGTTCGCTTTCGACAAACAGGCCGCGATCGCCGTCGCGCAGCCACAGGCCGACGCCGGGTTTCTGATGCAGCGCGACGCCGACGACGTGCACGCGATGCAGCGCCAGGCCGCCGGGGGCGAATTGAAACAGCGTCGAGGCGGAGATCGCCGGCCCGCCGAACAGTTCCGCCGGAGGCGGCCGGAGCACACGGAGGCCGACGCCGCGCGGAATCAGGATGAGAGGATTGAGGAACTGGCGCGCGGCGTTGTGCTGGTTGAAGCACAGTCCCTGGATTTCAACCTCGGCATCCACATACCGCGCGGGGTCCACCCGGTCGCTGAGTTGGACGGGAACGAGCCGCTCGCCCACGGCCAGCGTCATTATCATGCGCTCGCCGAGCGCCGGGCCGGCGGCGTGCGCCTGGACGCCCGGACCGCGCGGCACTTCCTCGAGGCGCACATTGCGGACGATCCCCGTCACGGCGATCCACTGCGCGTCGAGGCCCTGCGTGAAGAGTTCATCGGAAGAGATGGCGCGCGGCGCCGGGACCGGCCGGGCGCCGGTCTTCCGTCCCTCTTCGATCCGGAGAATCGGCGCGAAGCCGCCGGCATCGGTGCGGCCCTGCACGATGACCTCGTCACCGGGCGCGAGCGTGCTGACGAAGGCGGGAGGGCCCACCATATACAGGGAATCGGTCGCATCCTGCAGCACGAAGCTGACGCCCTCCGGCTCCGCCAAGCCGAGCACAACGCCGGACAGCTCGGCGGGGAGCGCCTGGTCGGCCTGAGCCGCGCTCAATTCGCGGATCGCGCGCACCGTCCGCAGCGGCGGCGCCACATCCTCGGCGTGGAGCACGCAGGCCAAGATGACCGCTCCCAAGAGCAGCCGCGCAGGGTGTAATCGCGACATGGCCTTCCTTCGACACGCAAACGCCCGCGGTGTCAAACTCCGGCAGGATACGCACGGGAGAATTACCCGAACGGGTGATGCGGCTTGTCCTTGCCAGCTGTTATGCTGCGATGGCGTTGCTCAACCTGCGGCCGGCGGACCCACGCCGTCCGCCCGACACCCACCCGCTTCCCTCCCTCCCATGATCCTCCTCCGTCCTGTTTTTGCTCTAATCCCGGCGTTGTCCCGGGGCGCCCGCCTGGGCGCCCTGCTTGGCCTCGGTCTCCTCGCCGCCTCGACGCGCGCGGTCGCGGCGCCCGAGATCGATTCCGGGGCGCGCTGGCTCGACACGGCCGGCCGGCCGATCAACGCGCATGGCGGCGGCCTGTTGCAGCACGAGGGCGTCTATTACTGGTATGGCGAGATCAAGGCCGGTGAGACCACCTTGCCCGAGGTCAACGCGAGCTGGGGCGGCACGCGCGTGCCGTTGGCGGGAGTCTCCTGCTATTCCTCGCGCGATCTCGTGCATTGGGTCCATGAGGGCAACGTGCTGCCCGTCGACGGCAGCGCGCCCGAACTGCACCCGGACCGCGTGCTCGAGCGTCCGAAGGTGATCCACAACCGCGCCACCGGAAAGTTCGTGATGTGGATGCACATTGACTCGATGGACTACCGCGAGGCTCGCACCGGGGTCGCCATCGCCGACCACCCGCACGGGCCGTTCCGCTTGCTCCGCGCCGAGCGTCCGAACGCCGGCGTGGTCCCCGAGGATCTGCCGGTCGACCTGCGTGGCGGCTTCGCGGCCGCGCGCGCCGCCGGCACGATCGCCGACTGGGGCGCCGCCCACCCCGAGTGGCGGGTATGGGCGCGGGACTTCCCGACCGGCCACATGGCGCGCGACATGGGACTCTTCGTCGATGACGACGGCGCGGCCTACCAGTTCTACGCCTCTGAGGAAAACGCGGTGCTGCACGTCTCGCGGCTGAGCGACGACTACCTGTCCCACGCGGGGAAATACCGTCGCATCACGTTCGACAGCCGCGAGGCCCCCGCGCCCTTCAAATGGAAGGGACGCTATTATCTCGTGAGTTCGGGCTGCACGGGCTGGGAGCCCAACCCCACCAAGATTCATTCCGCCGACGCCATCCTCGGCGTGTGGACCGACCACGGCTCGTTCTTCGCGGAAAAATCAAGCGCGGCCGATGTCTCGTTTCTTTCGCAGCCGACCTTTGTCGCGCCGCTCGCGGGCGGCGGCCTCCTCTTCATGGCCGACCGTTGGGACAAGCACGACCTGGAGCAGTCTCGTTACCTCTGGCTGCCGGTCGAGACGGCCTCCGGCACGCCGCGAGTGCGTTGGCGCCAGGTCTGGACGCTGGAGCAAGCCGCGCCCTGACCCGGATCGCTGTAATATGCTCATTTGGTTGAGCATCCTTTGGGAGGCCTACCATTTGCGCATTTAGCGAAAATGGTGCCCCCGCCCGGAATTGAACCGGGATCACACGTTTAGGAAACGCGTGCTCTATCCATTTGAGCTACGGGGACAATAGGTGCTTAAAAGAGGAAAAAGTTCTACCTTGGCGCTCCATATTTACCCATGTCTTAGGTTGTGCACTCATGACTTCAAGACGGAAGCTCCTGCTCCAGCTCCGCCTCCGCTTGCGCTGGCGTCAGCACCCGCACGCCATGCAAAATCTCCGGCGGATAGTGCGCCAGATTGCCGGTCACGATTGTTTTGTCGGTAGTAGCGAGCGCCGCCTCCACGAAAACGATGTCGTCCGCGTCAGGGGCACTGACCACGAGCGCGCGTGGCGTCACGATCACCTGGCCGCGCAATGCGTTGAGGAAGGCCTGGATTTTTCCCGGTGCCAGTTTCAAGCGTGGCCGGTGCAGCACGTCCCGGTATTCAGCCAGAATGCGCGCGTCGTAAACGAGCTTCATCCGACCATCGAGAACCGCGTTCAAGACCCGCGCCGAAGGGCCGTGCGGGTTCAACAAACCCGACACCACCACATTCGTGTCGATCACCCAGTGCCTCATTTGCGACGGCGACCGGCGCGCACCGGAGCGACTTCGGCGTCGATCTGCTCCATCGCGAGGGCGTCCGTGCCGTTTACCACAGAATCGTTTCGGATAGCCTCTACGGCTCGCGTTAAGGCCACACGGTCGAGCATCTCCAGGTCGCTGGAGTAGGTTTCCTCCGAGGTCGGAATCATGATCGCCTTGGGTTTGCCATTGGCCGTGACCAACACGCAACCAGAACGACTAACCGCGGCCAGGGCGCGGCCGGGATGGGCGGAGAATTCACGGGATGCGAGCCACTTGGTTTTCATGGTCTCTAGTGTCGTGCAAATGTCGTGCATGTCAAGAAATCCGCCTATTGAGGCTCTTTCAAAATCCACTCGCGCTCGTTGGCCGGGTAGCCGAAGTCGTGAGACTTTGGCTCGTACGATGGCCAAAGCGGCCAAACTCTTACGCGTTCGGCTACGGGGTTTTCAAGAGCCTCTGTTGCCTAATATTTGTTCAGCTCGGTCGGTGTTGCCCGGGCCGGAGCGGGCATAACAAAGCCGCGCCTCCCTGCGCGGCTTTGTTTCTGTTTCACTTTTGTTGAGGCCTCAGGGAATGACGTAACCGACGAAGGCGAACTCGTTGGGCCGGTCGCCCGGCGCAGCCCCCGTGCTGACCACCAGGTAGCGACCCTGGGGCGCGATCGGCGCGCTGGTGAAGTCCCGATCCCGCACCCAGATCTGGCTGCTGATGCTGGGCAGGCCCTGCCCATTGCCAAAATTCATGGTTGAAGCCGTGACGCCGTCGTTGGTCATGTCTTTGTCGTCGTCCCACCACATCTGGGCAAACCCGGGATGATTGCCTGAACTGTAGGGGCGATAACGCGTCCACATCTGCGTGATCCGCAGGCTGGCGTAGTTGGCGCCAAAATCGATGAACCAAAAGCGATTCGTGTAGGCGGTGGTGGTCGTGGCGTGGGGCGACGCAGCGATGCCCGTGGGGACACCGTTCACCACATCCCAAGTCGGCTGCTCATTGAACGCTCCGGCCGCCGTGCACGACGCGCTCCCCGTCGCCGTGCCGACCGCGCCCGGGGTCAGGATCACCCACGTCGGAGTGCCCCCGCCCCCGGAGACCGTCAAGGTGGCGTTGCTGCTCGTAGCGGAGCCGGAGGCGTTTGTCGCCACGACCGAGTAACTGCCCGCGTCGGCGGACTGCACGTTGGTCAGCGTCAGCACCTGCCCCGTCGCGCCGGCGATATTCACCCCGTTCTTCCGCCATTGGAATGTCGGCGCCGGGGAACCTGACGCGGTGGCGGTGAGCGACACTTCGGAGCCAGACGACACCGCCTGCGACTGCGGATGCTGACTGAAGGTGGGAGCCGCCGGCGCGCCGTCCTGCCCGCCGACAAACGCAAATTCGTTGGGCTTGCTGGGGCCGGAGCCGATGTTCCGAAACATCAGGTAGCGACTTGGCGGGGTAATCGGACTCGCGCTAAAATCACGGTCGCGGTTCCATAGCTGTGCGTTGGAGTTTGGCAGAGCGGTGGCGGTGCCGAAGTTCATCGTCGATGCGGTGATTCCGTCGTTCGTCGTGTCGGTCTCGTCGTCCCACCACACTTCGCCGAACCCGGCGTGCGCACCTGAACTGTTCGGGCGGAAGCGCGTCCACATCTGCATGATGTGATAGCTGCTGTAATTCGTCCCGAAGTCGATGTACCAGCACTTGTTCGTCCCGCCGCTGACGTTGACGTGGTCGGTGTTGTTGGGCTCGCTCCCGACCGGAACCAGGTTGACCGTGTCCCAGCTCGGCTGCGCGTTGAACACGCCCGAAGCGGTCGGCGAGGGCGGCACTGCAGGACCAGCCGTAAGCCCGGAAAGGATCGAGAGCGTCGCATAGAATCCGAACGGAGTAGCGGAAACCTGTGCGGATACCGGCCCGGTGCCGTACACATTCGAGGCTTGGATCACGTAGTAATAGGTCGTGCCGTTGCTCAGGCCGGTATGCGTGTAGCCGGTCCCAGTCACCACTCCCAGGGACGTGTAGGGTCCGCCGCTGGTGGTCGCGTATTTCAGTTCGAAGCGATTGGCGCCGCCGGGCACGGTCCAGCCCAAGCTGATCTTGCGATCGGCCACCTCGGTCACGTTGAGCTGCGGGGCGGCCGGGGCGACGCCGATGAAGTACGTGGCGACGGACACCGCACTGTCAGTCAGGCCGGCCTTGTAGGCGACGGCTTTGAGCGTGCCGGTGGCGGTTACAGACACCGGTGAACTGTAGACGGTGCCGTGCGAATCGGTGGGTGTGGTGCCGTCCACCGTATAACGGATGGTCGCACCCGAGGTCGCGGAGGTGAGCGTCACGCTCTGCGCCGAAGGATAGGTGCCGGACGGCGCATTGAAGGTGGGCGCCTCGACCTGGGTGAGCGGCGTGAAAGTCACGGGCGCGCCGAGGGTCGCGCCGGCGAAGAGGTAGGTGGCGCATTTCTGCTTCGCTCCGGCGGCGTCCGTGACCACCACGCTGTAGTGACCGGGAGCCAGGCCGGTGCGCGGATTGGTGGTGTTGCCGTCTGACCAGAGGTAGGTGTAAGGCGCGGTGCCGTTGATCGCGGCCGCATCGATCGAGCCGTTGTTGCCGCTCGTCGGCGGCGTGGTGCGGAGAAACACGGACAGCGCGCCGCTCTCGGAATAACCGGCGTCGGAGGCGCCGTTCTGCGGGCGCGCGATGCTGACAAAATCTGGCATCTCCAGCCCGCTGACGCCTGCATTCCTGGCGACGGAGGTATTCAGGATGCGGTAATCGTACTGGGCGGGCGCCGCGAACTCCAGGCCGCTGTCGTCGGCCTGGAACACGTTGCCCTCAACGTCGGCCGTGACGCCAATGTCGAGAAGGACGAAAGGATCCGTCGTCGCGGAAGTGACGGCGATGTTGTTGTTGAACAGATTGTCCGTGATTTCCGACATCGTCCAAAACGCGCGCTTGGCGGGGCCGATTACGGTATTGTGGAAAACATAGTAAGGGGTGCCGGCCTGGGTCTGGCGCTCGGGCGGCTGGCCGGCCGGAACTATCCCGGGGCGATTGTCGGCGAAGAGACCGAGGAGGCCGAAATTATCCACCCCTTCGCGCGGACACACAATCAGGTTGTTGAAGACGTAGTCGTTGCCGATGCCAATGAGCGAAATGCCGTTCGTCCGGCTCTGGATGATCATGTTGTTGTACCATAGGCCGGTCGTGCCCTCGCCGATCTGGATGCCCTGTCCGCCATTGCCGGGTGCACCCGTATCGATGGTGCCGCCCGAGCGATAGATCACGTTGTCGTGGACGGCGACATCCGCGGTCGCCGCGCCGACCTGGATGCCGTCCCAGTCGCACTCCTCCAGGAGATTGTTGTAGATGCGAAGTCCGATGATATTGTGCGAGAATTCGAGGCCGGTTTCGTTACGGTTTTCGGCCCATTTCGAGTATCCGATATACATGCCCTCGCCACCGATGTTGTAGATGTAATTGTCGTGGATCTTGATGTCGTAGTATTTGAGTTGGGGATGATTGAGGCTGAAGTCAGTGCCACTAGGATCCTGCTTCACCATGATGCCGGCAAAGGCGATGTTGTGAATTTCGAGGTGGCTGATCTCCACGTAGCTGCTCTTGCCCGTGACATCGACGCCGCGCGGGCCGGAGCCGGAGCCGGCTCCCCCGGCACGGGAAATCTCGATTCCATAGCGGTACGTGGGGTCGTTGTCCCCGCGCAGCTTCAGGTATTTGCAATGCTGCATATAGATGCCCGTGGCCCCCGATGCGCCCGGAACGCCGGGCACCGCGTCGGAAATCTCCACGCGACCCGTGCCGTGTTTGTTGACGATCATGATCGGGAAATCCGCCGAGCCCGTCCAGTTGATGAACTTGATCGGGTTGCGCAGGCCGCCCTCAATGCCGATGACATAACTGCGACCCGTCGGCAGCGTGATTCCGGTGCCATCGACGGTGGTCACCGCGTTTGGCGTGGAGGATTCGGGCACGATCAGATCGTAACCGGTGAAATGCTGGCCGTAGCCGGCGCCGGCGAATAGGCAGAGCACTGCCGCGAAACCGAAAAAGCGCCCAAGCGAGCGCACGCAACGTGGTATTTTCATGAGGGTATCTCCTGTCTGGGATGAACGATGGGAACGGAAAAAGCTCCCGATCCTCCCCGCAGGCTATCGATTGCGACCACGACGCCAAAATCTGCGTCGTTGGACGCGTTAACTGAAATAACGAGTCAAACCACGCACCCCGTGCGCATCACCTCGGCATACCAGTGCGCGCTCAGCTTGGGTGTCCGCCGTTGGGTCCTATAGTCCACATAAACCAGTCCGAAGCGCCGCGCGTAACCGTCGGCCCACTCGAAATTGTCCATGAAGGACCAGAAGAAGTAGCCCCGCACCGGCACGCCGTGCTGCACCGCGCGATGTAATTCCACCAGGCCCTGACGCACGTATTCCCGTCGGTGCAGATCGATTACCGCGCCCTTGACCGGCGGGGCATCGTCGTAACCCGCGCCGTTCTCGGTGATGTAGATCGCCTTCGGTCGGTAAATCTCCCTTGCGAGGCGCGGCCCCCAATACAATGCCTGCGGCAGGAGTTTCAGCCAGTCCGCATCGGCCTGGGGATAGCTGCGCGGCAACGCCAGCTCCTCGACCCGTCCGCGCCGGTCCGCGCGCACATAGCGGCCAGTGTAGATGTTCAGGCCCAGAAAATCGGCCGGCTGAGCAACGAGGGCGAAGTCTCCGGCTTGCACCCGTGCGCGATCCCGGCCCGTCACCCGCAGATAGTCCTCCGAATAATGCCCGCGGAAAATCGGGTCCAGCACCCTCACGTTGGCGTCCACGAACGCCTTTTTCGCCGCGGCGATGTTCGGCGCGTTCTCGATCACCGGCACAAAGACCTTGGAGTCATCCGTCAGTCCCACGCGCGCTCCGCGGCCACCGTGCTCGCGGACCGCCCGCACGGCATGACCATGCGCCAGCAACGCGTGATGGTAGGACTGGTTTATGACCGCCTCCGGCTCGTTCAGCGCCGGCGGCCGGCTCGTGCCGCCATAGGCCAGCCGGGTGAAACAGCCGATCTCATTCAACGTGATCCAGCGCTTCACCCGGTCGCCGTAATTTCTCACCAGCGTGTCGGCGTAGGGTGCAAACGCCTCGGGCACCGCGCGCACCCGCCAGCCACCCTGTGCCTCCAGCGCCTGCGGCAGATCCCAATGGAAAAATGTCACCCATGGCGTCATGCCGGCCTGCAGAATCGCATCGATCAGCCGGTGATAGAAATCCACGCCCTTCCGGTTCACCGCTCCGCGCCCTTCGGGATAAATTCTCGGCCACGCGATCGAAAGCCGGTAATGCTTCACGCCCAGCCTCCGCATCAGCGCGAAGTCCTGGCGGTAACGGTGGTAATGATCGCACGCGACATCCAGCGTGTCGCCGTTGGCAATCCGGCCCGGCTGCCGCGCAAAGTGATCCCAGTTGGACTCGCCCTTCCCGTCCGCAAAGGCCGCTCCCTCGATCTGGGGCGCCGCCGTCGCCACGCCCCAGACGAAATCACGCGGGAACTTCCGGTCCGCGGGCATCTTCATGTCGCAAGAAACCCGCCGTCCACGGGCAGGGTGACGCCCGTGATCATCGCGGCATCCTCGCTGAGGAGGAAGGCGACAGTCGCGGCCACCTCCGCCGGCTGGGCAAAGCGCCCGAGCGGAATGCTCGCGAGCATCGGTCCGCTTTTCCCGGGATCGCCCCACGCCATCGCCCCCATTGGGGTGAGTGTCACGGTGGGATTGACCGCGTTCGCGCGGATGCCGTGCGCCCCGAGTTCCAGCGCCATCACTTTCGTGAGCATGTCCAGCGCGCCCTTGGATGCGCAATAGCACGCATGATCGCGCAGGGCCGCCTGCGACGCCTGGCTCGACAGGTTCACGATCGCCCCGCGGTGCCCGCGCGCGATCCACTCGCGCGCCACCTGTTGCGTCAGCAGCAGCACCGCCCGCACGTTCACCGCCATCGTCCGGTCGAACTCCTCCACGGTCGCCTGGAGGAGAGACTGCGGGAACGACACCCCGGCATTGTTGACGAGATGGTCCACGCGTCCGATATCCCGCAACGTCGCTGGAAAATCCACCCGCGCCAGGTCCGTCACCACCGGCGTGCAACCCGTCTCCCGGTGCAGCGATTCCAGATCGGCCGCCGTCCGCGACACCGCGATCACGTGCGCGCCACGCCGGTGCAGGTCGTGGCAGATCTCGCGGCCGATGCCCTTGCCGGCACCCGTGACCAGGATGCGCTTTCCGGAAAATCCGCCGTTGTTCATAATTCGATCTGCACTTTCACCGACTCCGGCCGCGGTGCCGCCGCATAGCGGAAGGCCGCCACCGCGTCCGCGAACGCGTAGCGGTCCGTGATCAGCGGCTTCACCTCGATCTTGCCCGAGGCCATCAAGGCCACCGCCCGCGCAAAGACGTGCGCATAGCGGAAAACGGTCTCGACGCCCGCCTCCTTCACCTGCGCCTCGACGATGTCGATCGTCACCGGCTTCCCGGGCATGCCGATCAGCACCACGCGTCCGCCCGGGCGCAGCGGCTTGAAAACCCCGCCGACCGCGCGCTCGTTGCCCGAGGCCTCGAAGACGACATCCGCACCCCACCCGCCGGTCGCGGCCAGCACGACTTCCTCAAGCTTCTCTCGCGCCACGTTCACCGGTGTGATCGGTCCAAGTTTCGCCGCGAGATCCAGCTTCGCCTGCTGCACATCGCTGATGAATACGCGGCTGCAGCCTCCCGCCAGCGCCGCCAGTGCCGTCAACAGACCGATCGGACCAGCCCCGGTCACCACGGCGACATCACCCGGCTGAATCCGCGCCTTGTTTGCCGCATGCAGCCCCACCGCGAGCGGCTCCACCATGGCGCCTTCACCGAAGCTCACCGCCTCCGGCAACCGGAAGGTCAGATCAGCCGGATGCACCACCGTGGGCCGCAGGCAGCCATGCACCGGCGGCGTCGCCCAGAAGCGCACGCCGGGGTCGAGGTTATACATTCCCAACCGGGTCGCGCGGTGGGTCGCACTGGGGATCCCCGGCTCAAGGCAGACGCGATCGCCCGGCTGCAGGGTCGTCACCTCGCAGCCCACCTCTTCCACTACGCCCGCGGCCTCGTGCCCCAGAATCATCGGGGCACGCACCACGAACGGCCCGATGGCCCCGTGCTGGAAATAGTGCACGTCGCTCCCGCAAATCCCCACCACCTTGATGCAAACCCGGACATCGTGCGGACCGACGGCTTCCTCGATGGGATAATCGCGGAGCGACAAAACTCCGGCACGTTCAAGGACGAGTGCTTGCATGGGATGGGTTCGGCAGGATCAGCAGAAATTCGCGGGACCTCCGCCAGCCAACGCGCCAACGTCCGCCCCGCGAACCGCCCCGCACTGGACACGTTGACCGGGCTAGCAGCCTGTCGGACTTAGCCGCGAAGATTTAGAAGCAGCGGGACATTTCGGGGCGAATCGAGGCGGGCCGTGCCGACAGTCTGCTAAACGAAAATGCCTGTGGCATTTTCTCGGAAACTCCAGCGCGCAGCGCTAACGACAAAACCGCCTGGCGGTTTTGTTTTTAGCCCGCATTTCCCTATGACGTTCGTCGAAATCCCGCCGCGGACGTCGACAGACAAATGAACAAAGCACTTGGAGTGTGAAAAATGCGGGCTAGGGCGGGGGGGGGGGGGGGGGGAGAACGCCCCACGGGGGGGTGATTAACGCCCGCAAGCGTGTGCTAATATCGGTTCGGATCGCGCCAGTCTGCGACGATTTTTGGCGGACCAATCCTTTAGTCACAGAGAACGCTGAGGCCGGACAAGAGATCACTGAGCCGAACCGGCGAACACGGATCAGTTGTCTTGCTCTGTGACCTCGGGTTGGACTCGGGTGTCCTCTGTATTACACAGTTCGTAATTCTTATTCGGCGGCGAAGAGTTTTCCGATTCAGGTCAACCGCAAAGAACGCAGAGACCGCAGAGATCGGAGGGGGTATTGTTTTTGTGTTCCTTGCGTTCTTTGCGGCAAAATTCGGGCTGGTTTCCTTGGGTTGCGGCTGCCGCGGTATGAAATATTCAGGCTGCTAGCCCTCACTCCGGCAGCGCCGACCGGTGGATCACATCGGTCAGCCGCCGGTGCCACGCCACGTCGCGCCACATGCCGTGAAACTGCGGCCCGCAAAAATTCGAGGTTGCCAGCGCAAACCATCGTCCGGTCGCCGCGGCCTCGCGGGTGCCGGTTTCGCACAGTTCCTTCACCCAGCCCCAATCAAGCCCGGGCCAGTCCTTGTAATCCACCGGCCCCCAGCACTCGGTCGTCATCAACGGTCGTCCCACGCGTCGCGACGTCTCCGCCCAGACGGCGATGCGGTCCTTCAGGAAAGCCTGCCACTTCTCCGGATCGGCCCGGTAGAGTGGTTCCGCACGGGCCGCGATCGCCTCCAGGCCGCTCGTGTCGGCGCCCTGATACCAGTAACCCACCTCGTCGTAGAAACCGGAATTCGCCTGCGCCATCCAGATATGCGGCTCGAGGAAATCGAGAAACGCCCAGTCGACCCGCTGCTGCAGGTCGCAACCGGCAAACGACACCGTGCACGGCAGCTCCGTCTCCGCCCTCCTGAAGTGCGCCACGGCCTCCCGCATGTAGGCGACGGCGAGGTCCGTGGTCCCGTTCCAGGCCGAATCCGTCCCGTTGCGGAAGAACGGCGCCCATTTGTCGCCGGGAAACTCGTTGCACAGATCCACGCTCAGCAGTCCCCGGGCCAGCCCCGCGCGCTGCAAATGCTCCAGCGTGCGCAGCCAGACCTCGGCCAGCGCCTCCGGTTTGGCGATGCGCAACCGCACATTGTCGGTGTCCTGGCGGAACCAGGTGGACAAGGCCACCTCGATGCGGCGCTCGTAACACTTCTCCAGGAATTGCTCGAGGGGACGCAACGGCATTACCTTGATTCTCCCCGGGCTGCCCCAGTCCCACACTTTCCAGGTCGAATCCGACACCAGCTCCCACTCCCGTCCGGCGTCGTTCGCGATCAGATGCGGATAGGCATCGATCCGCACGGCATCGTAGCCGCGCTCCTGCAGTTCATCGAGCGCGCGGTCCCAATCCTCATAGCCCGCACCCGGCCAGCGTCTTTCCAGCCAGGAAAAATCCCACATCGTGATGGCAAGCGGTCGTTCAAGCCGGCGGAGTCGGGCAAGCATGGTAAATGAAGCGATTGGACGCGGAGGGCAGGTTTTTCCCGTCCCCGCGAAGAGACAACCCGCTCGGTGCTGGACGTGTCCACCAGAGTGCACCATTGTCCGGCGCCCCCCGACGGAAATGCTCTCCCTTCCGGTGCTCTTGCCCCCCCGTCACCTCCCGACCTTCCTCGCGTTGCTCGCCCTGGCAACCATACCCCCCGGCCTCGGCGCAACCGGGTCGGATCCGCTCGATTCCTACCGCGCGGCGGTCGCGATGGATTTCCCGCGGGCGGCCGTCGCCGCGCGACAGGCGAATCGCGACCGGGAATCCCCGCCCGAAGCCCGCTTCAGCCTGGCGCTCGTCCTGCTCAACGAGCAGCCGCAGAGCGCCGCCAAGCTTGACCAGGCCCGGCAGATCCTCACCACGCTCGCCGGCGATGCCACACTCCCCGCGGAGCTGCGGGCCGCGAGCCTGTATTATCACGGACGGCTCGAGCAGTCGCACGCGCGGCCGGCCGCCGCCCACACCGCGACGGCGCTTTATGCACGCATCCTGGCCGAATTTCCCCGGACCACCTACGCCGAACGCGCCTTCGCGATGCGGGCCGTGATCCGGCAATATGAGCCGTTGCCGGTCGCCGCGAAGCGCGCGCTTCTGCTCGAACTCGACGCCGAAGCGCAGGCGCGTCTCCACACGCCGCTCGCCCGGCGCCTGTATCACCTCTCCGCCGGTCTCGCCTGGAGCCGTCTTCTGCAAGACGACGATCAGGCCTATGCGCACTGCTTGGTCGTCCATGAGCTGAAACTCGAAAACGATTACGAAAGCTCAAACCTGCTCGTGCGGCTGGCGGAGCTTTCCCGTCGCCGCGGCGACCGGGTCGCTGCCCTGAAATTCTTTCACGAATTTGTGGCCCGTTTTCCCGCCGACCGGCGCACCTCACTCGCGCGCGAGTGGATTGCAGCCTTGGAGGGCAAGCCATGAAGAAGGGCATCCGTCTCATCCTGATCGCAGTGCCCATCGCGCTGACGCTCGGTTTTCTCGGCTGGTCCCTGGCCCGCCAGCTCCGTCACGGACGCGACGACCAGACCCTGCGCATTGCCCACACCCATGCGTTTCCGGCCGTGATAGCCGGTTTCGACCGCCTCGCCCGCGAATACGAACGTCATCACCCTGGCGTAAAGATCGAGCAGATCGTCATCCCGCAGCGCAGTTATACCGCATGGCTGCGCACCCGCCTCGTCGGCGAGGTCGCTCCGGACATCGTCGAGCTTTCCGGCTGGATGGACGATGCCGCCGACTACGCACGCTATTACCGCGACCTGACGCCGGAACTGCTCGCGCCCAATCCCTACAACCGCGGCACGGAGCTGGAAGCCGTGCGCTGGCGCGACACCTTCCTCACCGGCATCCCAGAGGTGCCGAACTACTTCCAGACCCTGCTCGCCTACCACTCCGTTCCCGGCTCGTTCATCACCTACCGGCTCATCTACAACGAGGAACTGATGCGGAGATTCGGCTTCGACCGGCCGCCGCTCACCGCGCCGGAACTGGCGGAAATGGGCGCCAGCATCGCGCGGCAGGCGCGCGAGCAGAGCCTGCAGATCATCCCGGTCGCGACCGAGAACGAAAACGGCCGCACCCTGCTCGAAGGCGTGATCCGCTCCGCCACCCAGGAGACCCTGCTCAAGATCGACCCCTACGGCAACTACTGGAATTGGGACGACGAGGTCTCCGCCGCCTTCCTGCTCGGCCGGTGGTCGCTGCGCACTCCGGAAGTGACGCGAGGCATCGACGCCATGGGACAACTCGGCCGCGTGCTGCCCCCCGGTTTTCTGCAGGTCGGCAAGGGCGAGGGAACTTTTCTTTTCATGCAGGGCAAGGCTGTGTTCCTGCTGGCCCCGAGCTATGAGTTCACCATGTTCCGCGAACACTGCCGTTTCTCTCTCGGCATCGCGCGCGTTCCCGCCACGCTCTCACCCGCCGATCACCTGAACGCCGAGGGAAACGTATTCCCCATCGCCAACCTCGGCATCGTCAAGGCTGGTGACAAGCAGGCGATCGCCCTCGACTTTCTCCGCTATTTTGGTTCGCGCGAGGGCAACCGGCTCTTCACGGAAACCGGACTCTGGCTGCCCGCCATCACCGGGCTGGTCCCGCGCCCGGAAATCGCCGAGTTCGCGCCCGCCATTTCCGGCCGGCCGCCTGGCCTCGCGATCTGGCTTTTCGGCAAGGCCGACTACTTCCTTGTCAACCAGCGACTCCATGAGCTCGTGGGCCCCGATGGTTCGACCGAGCGTTTCATCTCGGGCTTGGAGTCCCCTTTTCGCGCAAGCCAGGTGCACGCCCTGCGCAAGCGCACCACGCTTACGCGTGACATCGGAAAGCGTCTCGACACCGTCCTCGCGGCCCTCGACCGCCTCAAAGTCCATGGCGAGGACGCAGCCACCCTGCAACGCAACGAGGCGCAAATCCTCGAATCCCAAATCATCTTCGACTCGCGCGCCGCCTACTTCGAGCTGGTTCTTGACCAGGCGGCCAAACCAGCTGACGCGGAGCCGTATTTCGTCCCGATTCCGGATCGCCCGGCGCCGCTGCCCGCCTTGCCCTGACATGTCCCCCGCTCCCACTTCCCCACCCCGTCACCTTCGACCGGTCATGCCGCGAGCCGAGCTGCTCTACGGCGTCGCCTACTATCCGGAACACTGGTCAGCCGCGGAACGCAAACGCGACATCACGCGCATGCGAACCGCGGGAGTGAGGGTTGTCCGCATGGGTGAGTTCGCATGGGACGTATGGGAGCCCCGCCCGGGCAAGTTTCAATTCGATCTGTTCGACCGGACTATCGCCGCTTTCGGCCGTGCGGGCATCAGGGTCTATCTTGGGACACCGACGGCTGCTCCGCCGCGCTGGCTCACGCAAGCTCATCCGGAAATTCTGCGCGAAACCGCCGCCGGTCAGCGCATCGAACACGGGGCGCGCCAGCATGCCAACACCACGCACCCCGTCTACCGCGCAGCCAGCCGTGCCGTCACGGAGGCGCTTGCCCGACACTACGCGGATAATCCCCATGTGATCGGCTGGCAGCTCGACAACGAGCTGCACTGCATCTGCTCCACCGATTTTTCCGAGGAAACCGGACGGCAGTTCCAACTCTGGCTCACCGAGCGCTACGGAAAGATCGAACGCCTCAATCGCGCCTGGGGCACCGGCTTCTCGGCCGGAAGCTACTCCGCATTTTCCGAAATCCCGCTTCCCCTGAGAAACCGCCCCGACGGACTCGCCCCCCACCCCAGCCATCTGCTGGCATTCTACCGCTTCACGAGCGACACGAGCTGCCGTTTCCTCGCCGAACAGGCCGCAATTCTCCGGGCCGCCAATCCGCGCTGGTTCATTTTCCACAACGGGCTCTTCAACCATCTCGACTACTGGAAGCTGCTCGAGTCGGTCGACGCTGTCGGCATCGACCTCTACCCCGGTTTCGGCGGCGAAGGCCGCAAGGCGCAGGGCTGGACTTCCTACAAGCTCGAGCTGGCACGCGCGCACGGCGGCTCGTTTCTTGTGCCCGAACTGGCCACCGGCGCCGGCGGCACCCGTGACTTTTTCCTGGAAACGCCGCAGCCCGGCCAGATGCGGCTCTGGGCCTGGAATGCCGTCGCGCATGGGGCCGATCTCATCCTGCACTTCCGCTGGCGCACCTGCCGTTTCGGCCAGGAGATCTACTGGCACGGCATCCTCGACCACGACGACGCGCCGCGCCGGCGTCTGCATGAACTCACGCGGGAATTCGCCGAATTCAAGCGCCTCGCCCCCGCCATCGCCGGACTTCCCCGGGACGTGAAAATCGGCGTGCTCGTCGACGCCGACCAGGACGACGCGCATGGCGTGATACTCGACAAGTTTCCCGCCCCCAAGCATCAGGCCGAGGAATTGGTCGGGGCCCTGCTCGCGGCCCACCTCCCGGCGGGCGCCGTGCACGCGCGCGATTCCTGGGCCGGGCTCGAGGCCGTTTTCGTGCTCTCGTTCGGCTGCATCACCGCCCCATTCGCCGCCAAACTCGAGGCCTTCGTCCGCGCCGGCGGCACCGTCATCTGCACCACGCGCTGCGGCCTGCGCGACGAGGAGGGCCGCGCAGTGCCCGCCACCGCCCCGGGCAGGCTGCGCCGGCTGCTCGGCGCGACCGCCGAGGAAACCGGGGGATTTCGCACGCCAACACTCCAGATCTCGACTGGCACCGCGACCATCCCCGCCCCGCGCGGCTATGAGATTCTTCGACCGCGCACAGCCAAGGTCCGCGCAACCTGGACCCCGCTCGCGACACCGGAGGAAGGCGAACAGGCACACGGGGCCGCCGGCCTCCCCGCGATCACGGAGAACCGCCTGGGCAGGGGACGGGCCCTTGCTCTCGGCACCTGGATCACCGCGGAAAATGCCGCCGCCGTGGTGTCCTGGCTTCAGGACGTCCTGCATTGGCAACCGCTGGCGCAGGCCGCCCCCGACGTCGTGATCACCCGCCGCCACTCCGCCGCCCGTTCACTGCTGTTCCTCGTCAATCACTCGCCGCGCCCGCAGTCCGTCACGCGACTGCCGGCCGGGCGCGAACTGCTCGGAGGACGGCCGACCGGGACCGACTTCACGCTGCCGCCCTACGGCGTGGCGGTCATACGGGAGCGGAAGCGTCGGGAGTGATCCACCGATAGCCGCAGCCCTGCGGAATCAAGTGGACGGGCGTCCCGGGAAACTGTTTCCGCAGGATTCCCGCCAGCGTTCGCACGCCCCACTCCTCGCTGGTGCCGTGATTGATAACCGCCAAGGGAAAGCCGGCATCCTCCGCCCAGACCGGCTCAGTCCACACCTTAATCCGGTCATCGATCACCAGGGCCATTTCTGCACCGAGTTCGATCTGCCGCCACGGATCGCATCCGTAACCGGTGCCCAGTCCGAGGGTGGCCACCGTCCGGCCGGCATCACCATAGAACGCCACCCCGGGTTGTCCCAAGGGTGCAAACGCCCGCGCCAGCTGCTGCGCCACCTCGCCGGCCCGGCGACCGCCATGCAGGTGCATGACCCGGTAGTTTCCAGCCCGGACCAGCAGATCCGCGTCCGGGGAGAAGCCTAGTTCCCGTGCCAGGCTGTCGACCACTCCGCCCGGCATTGCATCGATGACGTCGTGGCAGCGGATCACGGTCAGCCCTTGCTCCAGAATCCATTTTTCCTTCGCCGCCCGCGTTGTGTCCAAGGCGGTGCGCGATGTTGGCTTCAAGCGCTCGAACTCCTGCTCGAAGCCCTCGCGGTCCCAGTGCGTGTAGAAGGTCGGTTCGTGCACCACCATCACGTTCGCGCCCGCCGCCGCCGCCGCGCGCAACGCCGCCCAGGTGGGCATCCACATCACGCCGATGCCACGCACCTCTGCATCCGCCGCGCCGAGCACGATCCGGTCGACACTCGGTTCCAACACCGGATGCAGCATCCGCAGGGCGTCCTGGAGTTCGCGGGCGGTCATCAGATGATCTCCAAGGCGTCCCGGCCGGGCAGCGCCGGCCAGTTCGCCGCCGGCTTCTCCTGATACCAGAAGGCCACCGACGCGATGTCATCGCGGAGGGGCAGGAACCGGTGGTCGCTGCGCCAGCCAAGCGCCTGCACCGTCACGCGCAGATCCCGGGCGAAGTGCACCGGATCGAGCAGGTGCCAGCGATAGAGACTGAAGCGCATTTGGGATAGATAGAGCCCGTCGGGCCGTAGCACCTGCGGCATGCCCGCATAGGGCGTGCTATATTCCTGGTAGCGATGTTCCTTCCGGTTCTCGAAATTATACGAGCCGCAGAAATAATCCTCCGTGCCCGTGCCGCAGATCGTCGGGAACTCCCGGTCGCCGTCGATGAAGAACTTCACCTCGCCCTCGCCCCACCAGCCGCTGTTGTTCACGCCCCACGCGAGATAGGTCCCCACATAGTGGCCACGTCCCTGGGTGCCATCAACGATGACATATTCCTCCAAGGAGGGAGTCGGATTCACGCGACGGAATTGCGCGTGGAAGTAACCCGCCTCCGCAGCAACCTCGCACAGTGCGTAGTCGAACTGGAAGTAGATTGTCGCATCCGTAGTGGCGCGGTTCTCGAGTGTGATGACCGCCCGTTCCCGGAACGGCATTTCCCAATAGCAGTTGAAGGCGCTGCCGGGGTTCACGCACACGGCGGCTGAGGTTACCTGCGCGAAATTGTCCCGGTGCGCCCAGCCTGAGGCAAAGAAATCGCCAACCGGACACTCAACCGAGGGTCGGGCGGCGTTGTCCCATGTCATCCGCAAGATCAGGTGCCGCCACACGCCGGTGGGCGTGATCCAAAGGTGCTGCAGCACGCCGGGTCCGGCGATGTCCGCAAGCGTCGCAGTCGCCCCGGCGGGAATGACGATGAACGGCCGGCATTTCCACCCCAGCCCCAGCTCGCGCGCGGGATGGCGCTCGCCCTCGGGCAGCGCGCGGGCACCTCCGGACTTTTCGCCGGTCGGGTTTTCCGGGGTGATGGAGCGCGATTGGGCGCAAACCATCCGGCTGAGGTGCAGTAGGGGGGAAGCGAGGGTATTCATGTTTTTTTGGTTGGCGCCGGTTTCGTGCGCAGGAAAAGATAGAGGGGAGATTCGGTGAGCGTGATGGTGCGCGCGTCCGCGGCGACGTCCGCGGGAACCGCCCGTTTGTCCACCGGCATGTATTCAGCCCGCTCCACGGTCCCGGATGGCCGCGGCAGGGCGAACTTCACAATCCGCCCGCTGTTGGTCGGCGACCAGGCGACCCAGACGCGTCGCGCAACATCCGTCTCATGCGTAAACTCCAGGACGATCGCCTCACCGGGCTGCTCCAGCACGACACGAGCAAGGCGGTAGTCGCCGAGCACCGCTTGGAGATGAGCGGAAGCAAAGAACACCGGGCGCCGCTCGCCGTGCCGGGTCATGCCGGAGGCGTGATGCATCTTCGGTTCGCCCTGATCGTTGAAGAAAAAATAGTAGGCGCGCGTCACGGGCAACGTCGCGAAGACCAACCAGGACCGCAGTGTCCATTGGGCCTGCTGCAAATCGGTCAGGCCGCGCCAGTGCCGCCATGGTCCGGTCTTATCCGACGGAAGGTCGATGGCATCGTACCCGAACTCCGTGATCCAGATCTCTTTGTCCGGCACGTGTTCGTCGCGCCAGCGGCAGAGGCGGTGGACATCCATCAGATAACTCTGCAACCGCGCGTCCTCCGGATGGCTCCGCTCCCACACCGGCCAGCCGTCGATCTCGGCATAAGTGTGCAGGGTCAGCACATCGTAATGGTCTCCGATGCCGTCGAGACAATCGACGGACTTGTAGAAATTGTGGCTGGGCCCTGTGGTCAGCGCCGCCGTGCCGACCCGGAGCTGAGGGGCGATCGCCTTCAGTTCCGCACCCATCGCCGCGAGCACCGTTCGGTACTGCTCGTCTGAGAAAGCCCCCGGCTCATTGCCGATTTCAACCGCCTCGATGCGGCCTCGATTCCGTCCGGTGGCGAAAGTCCGCGCAAAGCGCTGGGCGTAGGCGCGGGAGTCATGCGCGAGATCCCGCCACTCGGCCGGTTCCAGGCGCTCGAACATCAGCGAAACAATCGTGCGCCAGCCGGCCGCCTCCAAGTCGCGATATTGCCGGGCCCATTCCCGGCCATCGCGCCCGCGAATCATGGGTGCGGCAAAGGTCGAATCGTCCCCCAGGTCGGAGCGGGCCGAATGGTAGTCGCGCAAAAGACGACCGAGGGGCCGGTAGAACTTCGCACGGGCCGGACCGGACAGATGGGTCTCGTTCAGGCCCATGAAGTCCCGGAACAGCGGCCTTGGCTGTCCCTTCGGCCAATTTTCAAGGGAACCACATACCGCCACCGGCCGATGTTGGAGTTTTGTCTTCATCAGCTCGGCGGCAGAATGGAATAGGCATCGTAGCGGAGTTCGCTCCATCCCTGCGGACCGGGTGGGAAGTTCGGCAGCAGTGGGATGTCCACCGGGGTGAACCGCAATCGTACGCAGATCTCGGCTGTTCCCTCCGTCAGAGTCCGACTGATAAGAAATTCATCGTCGCGAAAGCGCCGGTTCGAGGTCTGCACCACCGGCAGCGGTGGATCCAATTCCTTGGGCGGGTAGGAAAACACGCTGGTATTGCTCCCCGCGAGAAACCACGCGCCCGCCGGCAGGAATTCACCCGTCACACCCCCGAGCACCCGCGCCACGAAGACTTCTGCACGCTGGTTCGCGAATGCATAGTCCAGTTTGCGACGAAGCATCACGCCGCGATTGGCCGGATCGATCTTCACCCGAAACTCGCTCGTGCCCTGAGTCACGCGTCCAGCGTCGCGCTCCGCCGGATAGATCGTGCGGTCACCCAGTGTGTCCACACCGCATTCATAGCGCGAATCGAGATGATAAACCCCGGAGGCTTGCGGCGAGTGATAGTCGTGCGTCGTTTCGCTGGCTTGATCCCCCACTTTGAACTGATCGGTCAGACGCAGCGTCGCCCGATTGCGTCCATACCAAAAAGTCACCGTTTCGTAATGCTCCGTCGAGGTGTTGTCCCCGCCATGCTCGAGCCGGATAAGCGCGCGTTTTCCGAAGGGCATGAGATCGGCGAGCAGGAAACGATACGCCGACTGGATCAGGTCTTCCGGCCGCCTCGCTTCCTCGGGCCGGCGTACGCCGCAGGGATGCCCCGCAAACGGCAGCGACATGTTCCGCCCGCCCCAATAGTCGCCTCCCCCGCCCCACTCCTCCGTGCCGGTGCCCTGGCCTTGAGGCGTCTGGCTGTCGTCGAAGAAAAAACGCGGATCTCCCTCAAGCGTCTTGAGCACGCCTCGATGCGAGAAGATCCACGAGGTGCCTATGAACGAGCCCGACCAGTCGCCGCCGCCTTCGGCCTCATGCGTATCAAGCAACACCAGGTCCTCACCCTCGCGGGGGTTCGCATGATCGCGGTAAGTCCCATGGAAATACCCCATCTGCTCAATCGGATCGCGCAGTGGCGCCACACACGCCGCCCAGCGCACGCCCGAAATGCCCACTCCTGTGGGATTGATCAACTCGATCCGCGCCGAGCGTGCAAAAGGCATGGGAAACACACAAGCCAGCCGCACTTCCTCCCTGGTGAACCGGATCTGAACCGGAAACGCCCGCACGAGATATTCGCGGTCGTCGGTGTTATGCAAGGTTCCGGCCCCGAAGAACAGGGCGACTGGAGCGTCAATCGAAGCGTGCGCGGAGTCGTCCCATGTCACGCGCAACCGCAGCTTCCCAAAATCCAAGCCGGTCGCTCGTGCCACGGTGAACTCGAGGGCCCGCAGCACCCCCGCGCCGGTGAGGGTGGTTACCTTCGCCGATTGGTCCGCTCCAATGCTCACCTCTCCTTCGCGCCAGGCCAGTTCCGTCGCATGCTCCTCGGCGGAATCGCGGGCGGGCAGGAGCTCGGTTGCGGAGCGCCCGAGCAGTTGCAGGATGTCCGTGTCCGGCGGTGTAGCACCGTCCCAAGCCCGTAGCGGTCGCGAAAGCTCAGCGCTGTCGGCAAATTGGTGGTAGATGTAGTAGCCGGTCCCGTAGTGTGAATGACCGTAGCCCAGCCGGAACGAGCGTTCGAAAGGAATCGGAACCCACACCAGATTCGCACCGTGGGTTTTCGACCAAGTCAGCGCGAGTGGCTCCGGAAAAAGGTGTTCGGGAATGAACCGCGCCTCCTGCACGGTGTAGGGCGCGCCGGTGGAGGTTTCCTTCACCAAGTGGGTGCGTCCGTCCACCTCGTAGTGCCATGGACTGCCATGCCAGTGGTTGTAGCGGGCGAAATACAACACACCCCGTCCTTCGATGTGGAGCGGCACGTTCACGTCACCGGGCAATTGATAGAGGAAATGACTCGCATCGGCACGCTCGTTGCCACCCGTGCGGTCGTAGGTGCTGCGCAGGTAGGCGCGCACGCCAATCCGCTGGTATGCCCAGCGGTCCCATTGCCGGTAGGCGTCGAGTCCGACCGGAATCACCGGTGGCTCGACCAGCTGCGGCTCCCCGCCACGCGCCACCAGCGCGATGACGGCAAGCAGAAGAAGATGACTCCGGATCTTCATGCGTAAGTGTCCGCCAGGGAAACGAACCTCAGGCGCCGTTGCTGGATGCCGAGCGCGACGGGTTGGGCAAAGTCCACGTGCACCTCGCGCATTTCACCCGGAAACAGGTCGAAGCAGTTATCCTCCACGTGATGAGCGCAGCCTGAAAACTCCAACCAGCACCGGTGCAGCCACACCTCCGACCTTAGCCTGACCCGCAGCCGGCGCTCGTTGACGATCTGCAGCTCCAGCTTTGGCCGGCCTTGGGGCAACTCCATGGCCCGTGGCGCCGTGAAGAGCACCGTCTCCTCGTTTTCAACTGCGCCGGCGACCAGGAGTTCGTAGCGCAGGTAATAGATGTCCGCCCCGTCGCGCTTGAACTCCTTTCGGAAATCCAGCGCGAGCTGCCGTTTGGCCCGGCCGGGCGCGAGTCTGAGGTCGAGTTCGTCCGATCGGACCGTGCGGCCGTCGATTGTGCACAGCCGCCACCGCAGGGTGGCGCGGGTCTCCTCGGGCAGGTCTGAAACCGTGTGCAGGTCGGCGCCGCTGACCGTGGAGTTCATCCGGTTGCCGATGCCGGCGGTTTCGCGGCCCTTCACTTGAGCCGAAACCAGCACGGGCGCAAAGAAGCGCCGGGCGGCGTAATGCAGCGGCTTCCACTGGCCGTTGAACTCGATGCTGCTCCAGGAGGCGGCGGGCCAGCAATCGTTCAACTGCCAGTAGAGCGCGCCCATCGTCCGGGGCCGGCTGCGGCGGTAGTGCTCCACCCCCACTCTCAGGCAATGCGCCTGATTGAGCTGCGAAACGTAGGCCAGCGACGCATAGTCCTTCGGAAAGCGATAGCGGCGCATGACGTAGTCGAAGATGATCTGGTTGCCACCGGGATTCTTTTGGTGCGCCTCCAAGGTTCGAGAGGACACGTTCATCTGGTCGATCGCGCAGAATTCGCGCGTCTGTTCCAGCGAGGGGAACGATTGCATGCCGAACTCTGCGACGAAGCGGTAGTGCTTCTCCTCATAACGCTCCACCGGGTGACGCGCGTGCCACACATCCCAGAAGTGGGCGTTGCCGCTCTTTTCCGGATCCGCCTCACCGCCCGCCGGCTGCGACGGAGAGGAGCGCCAGTAAGGCGTGACCCCGTCGATTTCCGCCACGACGTCCGGCAGCGTGCGCGCAAAGATCGCGTCGTAGGCTCGTCGCGTCCGCGGTTTCTTCAGCGCCTCGCCGTTGAGCAGCTCCAGCTCGTTGTTCCCGCACCAGAGGGCGAGGCAGGCATGGTGGCGCAGCCGCCGCACCTGGGTTTCCGCCTCCTCGCGCACCGAGGCCACGAACCGGGGGTCGCCCGGGTAGAGGGTGCAGGCGAACATGAAGTCCTGCCACACCAGCAGGCCGAGTTCGTCGCACAGCGCGTAGAACGCCTCATGCTCGTAGACGCCGCCCCCCCAGACTCGGATCATGTTCATGTTCGCCCGCGCCGCGGATTCGAGCAGGGGCCGGTAGTCCTCGCGCCCGAGCCCCGCCACGAAACTGTGGGCCGGAATCCAACTCGCGCCCTTCGCGAACACCGGACGTCCGTTCACGATGAAGGCAAACGATTCTCCCCAGCGGTCGGTCTCGCGGCGCAGCTCGACCGTGCGCAGGCCGATCCGGCGGGACCACCTGGCCACGACCTCTCCGCTTTGACGCCGGGCCTCGAGCCGCACTTCGTAAAGCGGTTGTTCGCCCTGCCCGTTCGGCCACCAGAGTTGCGGCTCAGGAATCCGCACCCGGAGTGAGCGCGCCGACGCGACCTCACGCCCTCCGGACAGGACGGTGGTCTGATAAGTGAGATCGCCCGGCGCCCCCACCCACTCCGGGATGAGTTCCAGCGTGACGCCATCCCGGTCATGGCGTTGCCGCAAGCGGATGTCCGCGAGCCGGATCTCGCTCCACGCCTCGAGGCGGAGATCGCGCCAGATGCCTGCCGTCACCAACCGCGGCGCCCAGTCCCAGCCGAACTGGCACTGCTGCTTGCGGATCCGCGTCGCGCCACCCACAGGATCATTGATCTCCCGCGGGCGATGCGCGGGGCGCTCCCGGCGCACATAGGCTTCGGCCGGGGCAAACCGGATCAGCAATTCGTTGGCGCCCCGGCGCAGGACGCCGTTCACCGACCAGCGCCGGGCGGCGAACATGTTCTCCGCCGCGCCGATCCGCCGGCCGTTCAGGAACACGGTGGCAACGGTGTCGAGGCCGTCGGCCACAAGCTCGACCTGTCGCAACGCAAGCAGGTCTGCGGGCAGGTCGAAGCGCGTGCGATATTCCCAGGTCGCCTCGCCCACCCATTGGACCAGCCTTTCGTTATCCCCGCGGAACGGGTCGGGAATGAGCTTGTGCGCGAGCAGGTCTCGATGCACGCAACCCGGCACACGCGCGCGGCGCCACTCGTCCGCCGGCGCCCGGCGGAACTCCCACTCCGCGGAGCTGAGGGACAGGGTCGGCATGGCAGGGGCTAGGTCAGCCGTTCCTCCGTGTCCGGATCGAACAGATGCACCTTTTCCAGATCGAAGATGAACCGGGCCGCGTCCCCCTCCGCCAGGCGGTTGGTCGGGCGCACGCGGGCGATGAAGTTCGTCGCGCCCGTGGACAGGTGCAACAGCGTCTCGGCTCCCAGCGGCTCAGCCAGCTCCACCCTGGCCGACACCTGCGAGGACAAATCTCCGGCGGCCTCCGCCACGTCCTCCGGACGGATGCCGAACACCACCGCCCGGTCCTTTCGCGTCGCGACCTTCGCCGCGAGCGAGCCAGGCAGCTCGACCTGCATGGCCCGCTTCTGGTCGCCTGCCTCCACAAAGAACAGCCGGTCGTGCTCCGCCTGCAGCGTTCCGCGAAAGAGATTCATCGCCGGGGACCCGATGAAGCCGGCCACAAACAGGTTCGCGGGCCGCCCGTAAAGCTCGCCCGGGGTGGCCAGCTGCATGATCCGCCCATCGCGCATCACGCAGATCCGGTCACCCATCGTCATCGCCTCAACCTGATCGTGGGTCACGTAGATCATGGTGGCGCCGAGACGCGCGTGCAACCGGGCGATTTCGGTGCGCATCGTGCCCCGCATCTTCGCATCGAGGTTGGAAAGCGGTTCGTCGAAGAGGAATACCTTCGGCTTGCGCACGATCGCCCGCCCCACTGCGACCCGTTGCCGCTGGCCGCCCGACAGGGCCTTGGGCTTGCGGTCGAAATAGGTCGATAGCCCGAGGATGCCCGCCGCCTCGCGCACACGTGCGTCAATCTCCTCCTTGGGCAGACCGCGCAGTTTCAGCCCGAATGCGAGATTGTCGTAAACCGACATGTGCGGGTAAAGCGCGTAGTTCTGGAAGACCATCGCGATATCCCGGTCCTTCGGAGCCACGTCGTTCACCACCCGTCCGTCGATGGTCACCGTGCCGCCGGAAATCTCCTCGAGGCCGGCGATCATGCGCAGCGAGGTGGACTTGCCGCAGCCCGAGGGGCCCACCAGCACCATGAATTCGCCCTCGCGGACGGTGAGGCTGATCCCGTCGACCGCGCGCACGGTGGCGCGGGTCTTGTCGGCATAGGTTTTGAGCAGGTTCTGCAGGATGACTTCGGCCATGGTTCAGGCGAGTTGCGGGAGTTTTTCGGGACGGATCCGCCAGCGCAGCGGTTCGCCGCGCTGCCAGCGTTGAAATTCATCGACCATCAGGCGGCCCAGCCGCCAGCGTTCGCGCCCCATGGCTCCGGCGATATGCGGTGTGACGAATACGTTGGGCTGCGCCAGCAACGGGTGGTTCTCCGGGGGCGGTTCGTCGCGCAGGACATCGAGCACTGCCGTGAGGTCGGGGCGCTGCAACAGCACCGCGGCCAGTTCATCCTCGCGAATCAGGCCGCCCCGGGCGGTGTTGATGAGCGTGCCGTGCGGCGGCAGCGCACCGACGAGTCGACCCGTGATGATTCCCTCCGTCTCCGGCAGCAGCGGCGCATGCAGGCTGACAATCTGGCTGCGGGCGAAGAGCTCGGGAAGCGGGACCAGTTCCACGCCCAGCGTGCGGGCATCCGCAGCCGTTGCACCCGGGTCGGAGGCCAGCAGTTCAAAACCAAACGGGCGCAGTCGCTCGCACACCAGGCGCCCGATCGCCCCGAGAGAAAAGAGGCCGATCGTCGCACCAAAACCGCCCCACGCCTCGACCACCGGCCAGGGGTAGCGTCGCTCGCGTTGCTGGCGCCCGAGGCAGTGCCAGCCGCATTTCAGCGAGAACAGGATCGCTCCCACGGTGTATTCCGCGACGGGAATCGCATTCGCCGCATAGGCGTTGCTGACGATGATCTCCCGCCGCCAGACCTCGTCGCCGGCCCAGTTCTTCACCGTCCCGCCCGCATAAAAGATCGCGCGCAGCCGCGGCAGGGCGTCCAGCACGTCGCCATCGATCCGGCCGCAACCCCAGCCGGTGAAAAGCACCTCCACGTCCGCGAGGTCCCCGCCGCGCCCGCCGACCTCATCCGCGGCGATGAACCCCGCCAGTCGCGTGCTCCGGGCGATCTCCGCCAGGCAGGCGTCGTCGTAGACGTTTCGCGCCAGCGTCTCGGGCAGCAGCATCACGCTGCGTGGACGGCCGACGGCCGGCAGGGGTGTCGGCGGCGCGCTCATCCCTTCACCGCCCCCGAGGATAGTCCGCGCACAAACAGGCGCATGCAGAACAGAAAGATCACGATGAGCGGAATCGACGCGATGAAATAGGCCGCCATGATCTGGCCCCAATCCTTCACGTATTGCGCATCGAGATAAACCAGCCCCACACCCACGGTGAACAGTTCAGGGTCGCGCAGCACGATAAGCGGCAGCAGGAAGTCGTTCCACAGCCCCAGGAACGTCAGGATGGAGAGCGTGCCCAGGATGGGGGCGGACAGCGGCACCACGACGTGCCAGACCTGCTGCAGGTGGGTCGCGCCGTCGATTTGCGCGGCCTCGAAGAGGTCCTTCGGCAGATCCTCGATGAAGTTCCGCAACACGAAAATGTTGAACACCTGCCCCATCGCGATCGCGACCACGACCAACCCGGCCAGGCTGTTCAGCAGGTTGAGGTTCTTCATGAGGGTGAACAGTGGCACGATGTTCGCGACGCTCGGGATCAGCATCAGCGTGAGAAAGGCCGCCCACAACAGGCGCGCACCCGGAACGCGCTTCCGGGCGAAGAAATACGCACCCAGCGTTGCCAGCACGAGCGAACCGGCCGTGCCGAGGGTCGCCACGAAGAGCGAATTCGCCACATAGGGCCCAACGATGCGCAGGCCGAACCACCAGTTTTGCCAATGCCAGGCTGAAGGCGGACTCGGCAGCCACGGATTCGCGAGGAAGCCGGCGTTGTCCTTGAACGAAATCTGCAGCATCATGTAGAGCGGCAGCAGCTCAACGCCAATGAACAGCCAGAGCACCGCATGCTTGCCCGCGTCCACCGGCAGGAGCTTTCGGGTCGGGGTCATTTATCGACGCGCACGTAGCGATTGTTGAGCAGCGTCAATCCGAGGATGCACGCGAAAAGAATGATCCCGATCGCACAGGCATAGCCGAACTCGCCCGCGATGAACGCCCGGTTATACATCCACAGGCCCGGCACCATCCCCCGGCCGCCCGCTCCCCCCGCCTCGCCGAGCAGGAGCAGCTGCAAGCCGTAGCTTTGCAGCGTCCCGATGATCAGCAGCACCAGGCTGAGCCTGACCTGCGTGAGAATCAGGGGCAGCTCGATGTGGAAGAATTTTCCGATCGGTCCGACGCCGTCGATCTCCGCCGCCTCGTAGACCTCGCGGCTGATCGACTGCAGGCCGGCCAGGTAGATCAGCACACCCACCGAACCGATCCAGGGGAACCCCCAGAGGAATAGCGCAGGCAGGATCAGCTCCGGCTGCGCCAGCCAGCCGATCGGTGCGTCAGTGAAAAACACCCCCCAGCCAAACACTTGGTCCAGCCGCACCAGCAGCTCCTTGCCTCCGGTGAAGTCGAGCACGCGGTTGATCAGGCCGAGATGAGGATCGAAGAAGAACTTCCAGAGGAAGAGCGTCACCAGGGTCGGCACGATCATGGGCACCACCAGCAGCGCACGGTAGAAATACTGCCAGCGATCGCTCCGTAGCCGGTGGATCACCACCGCGAGCAAGATCGACGGGACCATCTTCACAAGATTGAAGGCCATCAGCGCCGCCACCGTCACGAAGGAGTCCCGCAGCACGGTATCCTGGAAGGCGCGGCGGAAATTTTGCCAGCCGACCAGCAGCTTCGTGTCGCCACCCTGCCACTCGAAGAAACTGTGATAGATGGCACTCGCGGCCGGAAAATAGGCGAACGTGACCACCAAGATCAACGACGGCACGACGAACAGGTAGAAACGCCAGTCGGTCGGCCACCAGGGGCGTGGAGGAGGCGGATCAATCATCGCGGGCTGAGCTTGCGGGATCATGCGCGGGAATCAGCCAGAAAATGTGGCGCCAAGATTCCGGCCCCCACTGCGGATGACATCACGATACCAATAGGCGGAGTCCTTCGGTGTGCGCTGGAGCGTCTGGAAGTCGACGTACACGAGACCGAAGCGCTGCCGGTAGCCTTCCTGCCACTCAAAATTGTCCATGAATGACCAGGTGAAATAGCCGCGCACGTCCGCGCCCTCGCGCATCGCCACCGCCAGCCCCGCAAGCTGGCGGCTGAGAAAGTCGATGCGCTGCGGATCGTGCACATGGCCGTCGCTCATCGGCCAGTCCATGTTCGCGAGCCCGTTTTCGGTGATCACAACCGGCTTCCGGTAACGTTCATGGAAAAAGCGCGCGGCCCAGCGCAGCACGTCGAACGTAACCGGCCAGTGGTAGAGATTCACCGGCGTGCCGCCGGGATGCGGCACCAGCTTCGGGGCCCCGTCGCCGCCCGCGGCGATGAGCGCCCCGTGGTAGGTGTTCAGGCCGTAGAAATCGATCGGGGTGGAGATGACGCTCATCTCACCGGCGGTGAATTTCGGCGCGTCGGTGCCGAAGATGCTCAGGCCGTCCTCCGGATAATGGCCGAAAAACACGGGGTCCGCCCACCAGGTGTTTGTCCAGGCCGTCTTGTGGGTGATGGCAAACATGTCCTGGCGCGCGGCCTCAATGTCGGCTGCCGCCTCCGTTGCGGGGATGCGGGTCGAGCCCACCGGGGCCCAGCCAATCTGAAACCGGTCGCCCCCGGCCTCGCGCAGCACCTGCACCGCACGGCCGTGCGCCAGCAACGCATGATGCCCGCCACGCAGGACATCCTCCCAGCCGAGCCTCAGCCCCGGCGCATGGAGGCCGCTGCGCAGGCCGAGTTCGATGAAGCACTGCGGTTCGTTGAGTGTCATCCAGTGCTTCACGCGGTCCCCGAGGCGGCGCACCACCTCGCGCGCATAGCGTTCGAACCAAGCCGGCATTCTCCGGTTCAGCCAGCCACCCTGCAACTGGAGCGCCTGGGGCAGATCCCAGTGGAACAGCGTCACCCATGGCGTCACTCCCGCCGCCAGCAGCCCGTCCACCAGCTTGTCGTAGAAGTCGAGTCCGGCGGGATTCAAGGCCCCGTCGCCATCCGGAATGATCCGCGGCCAGGAAAGCGAAAAGCGATACGCCTTCAGGCCAAGCTCGCGCATGAGTGCGACGTCCGCCGGCCAGCGGTGATAATGGTCGCAGGCGACCCGGCCGTCGTGGCCCTCGAACGTGGCGCCTTCGCGGCGGCAAAATGCGTCCCATACGGACTCTCCCCTGCCGTCGGCGTTCCAACCGCCCTCGACCTGGTAGGCCGCGGTGGCCGCGCCCCAGGCGAAATCCTTCGGAAATACGGAGTCGGTCATCGGACAAGGTGGTCAGGGATTCTTCGCTTCGGACGGTGCGAACGGATCGTGCTGCCAGGCGAGCACCTGTCCGGCCTTGAGCAGTTCCCCGTGCAGCGCTCCGTAAGGCACGTCCTGCACCACCCCGTTGCCCTCCAGCGCGAGGTGCGCGGCCAGCGCCGCGCTCTGCGCAAGCACCATGAAGACCGGCTCCATGCGGATGGAGCCGTAAGCGATGTGCGAAGCCGCGAGGCAGACGGGCACCAGCAGGTTGGTGCACTCGCCGCGGCGGGGCACCAGGCTGCGGCAGGAAATGCCGTAGGGCGGAAATCCACCCATCTCGACCAGCCCCTCGTTGTAAACGCGCCCTCCCCGCACCACCCGATTGCAGGCATGCGAATCCATCGTGTAGGCCCCGAGCCCGACCGGGTCGTCGCACGCCCGGGCGCGCACACAATCGTTCTCGGTCATCACATAGTCCGAGACCATCCGGCGTGCTTCCCGCACATAAAGCTGGTGCGGCCAGTGGCCGGTCGCGGTAAACTCATCGCGCGGCAACCCCCACGCACCGACTTCGTCGCGCACCCGTGACGGAAGCCGCGCGTCATTCGCAAGAAACCACAGCAGGCCCTGGTGGTAGGTGACGTGGTCCTGGAATATCCTTTCGCGCGTGGCGTAGTCCGCCTCCGGCCAGGCGTGGTTCATGCCAATGTTGTCCGACGAGAATGCGCCGAAGTTGTTGGTGTCAGTCTTGCCGTTCGGCAGCGGTGTGGTCAGCCGCAGCACATCCCAGACCCCCGCCTCAATGTAACGGCGGAGAAGTTCGTAGCGCTGGGGATCGTAACCGGCCGGCTGCGGGAACGGCACGCGGTCGGCCGCCTGGGTGAGGCAGAGACGGAAATTATACGCCTGCACCCGCGCATCGCCCTCTCCCTCGCGCCCGCCGTCACCGGGGAAGACGCCCGGCAGCAGCCCGCTCGCCGGCCGACCCGGCACGACATAAGGATCCACCGCGAGTTTGAAATTGTGGCCCGGATGCCCCCAGGCGACGCCGTTATGAATCTCGCCATAGCATGCGTTGCCTTCGCGTCCTACATGATAGCTTACGCCCCCCGCCGCCAGCAGGTCGCCCTCATAGGAGGCGTCGATGAAGATTTTCCCACCCCATTCGTTACCGGATTCCGTCCGGAGCGTGCGGATGGCCCCGCCCGAGCGGGCGACTCCCGACAGGCGCTGATGAAAATGCACCGCCACTTCTTGTTCAGCCAACATCCCGGCAAACGTCGCCTCGGCGACATTCGGTTCGAAGGTCCAACTCTCCTCCTTGCCATAGTGCCGCCCCAACCGGCGGTAGAATTCGCGGGCGAGGCCGCCGATCGCGCGCTTGTGGCCGATATCGGTCGCCCCGAGACCACTGCCGGTGATGCCACCGACGTGGCCGCCGAACTCCAGCAGCGCCACCCGCCGTCCCGATCGCGCCAGTTGCACGGCGGCCGCCCCC
>OBEQ010306180.1_pt1 | contig 37276 bp, 33 predicted proteins | sample 1670901 | NCBI WGS metagenome assembly OBEQ01 (sample SAMEA104232315, study PRJEB22302) | groundwater metagenome | biome: forest; feature: aquifer; material: groundwater | place: USA | collected 2011-08-07 | depth 5.4 m | reverse complement strand
TGGCGGAACCAAGCTCCGAAGAGCTCCGAGACATGCCTTCTGACAAGCCCTTCTTGCCGAGGGAGGCCGGAAGCCTCCGCCAGAGGACGGATCAGCCTCCGGCTGAGAGTGAGATTTACCTCGTTGGGGTCAATCGAGCGTCGACTAAGACGATGACCTGAGCAGGACTAAGAAATGTACAAACGCGGGAAATTAGAAATATTGACGGCCGTCACCCGCTTGTGATAAATTTGTAGCGTTCAATTTTCCCAACTAGAGAAAAGAGAGGTCCCTATGGCGCTATCAGATCTTTTTAGCAATATCCATTTGTTTATCCGCTGGCTCCACGTTTTTGTGGGAATTATTTGGATTGGCCACCTGTATTTTTTCAACTTTGTGAATGTTCCCCTGCAGGGTACGCTGGATGATGCGGCTAAGAAGATTGTGAACCCGAAGCTGATGCCGCGTGCTTTGTGGTGGTTTCGCTGGGGCGCGATGATCACGTTTCTTGCCGGACTCGTTCTTTTCACGATGAATTATATGTACACGCCGGGAGCTGGATTTGGACCCACCAGTCTTTTTCGGGGTGTTGATGGCCAGATGACCGGCCGAGCGGTCTGGATTTTAATGGGAATGGCACTTGGCACCATCATGTGGTTTAACGTGTGGTTTATTATTTGGCCCGCGCAAAAAAATATGCTTTCGGGAAAAGTTCCGGCAGATCAACTTCCTGCTGTGAGACGCAAAGCCTATCTTGCATCGCGGACCAATACTTACTTATCTGGTCCGATGCTTTTTGGAATGCTTGCTCCGGCTCATTATGGTGCGATCAATATGGTCTCGGTGGTCGTTTTTACAGCAGTTGCCGTTATTTTCATCTGGCATGCGATTAAAAGTTCTCCCAAAGTTGGAACGTCGGTTTAATTAATTATAAAAAAATTGGAGTTCGGAAACCAGATACCAGCAACCAGAAACCTGAACGCCTTCCCGGCATCTGGTTACTGGTTTTTGGTATCTGGTTTCTTTTTTAGAATATGTCCATTTCAACACGCGGTTATAAAACATTTGACCATACGGCCGATATCGGTTTGGAAATCTGGGGAGAAACCTTTAACGCCGTGTTTGAGGAAGCAGGCAAAGCGCTTTTTTCTTTGATTGTGGAATCCGGTGAAATTGTTCCGCGCGAGACGTTTGCCATTGAACTTTCCGCAGAATCCGGCGAAGAATTATTTCTCAAATGGCTCAAGGAACTTCTTTACGTTTTTGAGACAAAAAAAATGGTTCTGTCTGAATTTAACATCTTGAATCTAGAACCCTGCCCCAGCGTTACAATTGAATCAGGAAATGAAGACGCTGGGGCTGTCATGACAACCAATAAATTTTCATCGGTAAGTCATGGCTGGGTTCTTGTGGCGAAAGTGGGCGGTGAACGGCTCGACCCAGCTATACACGCACTCGGGAAAGAAGTGAAAGCGATTACCCATCATCTGTACGAATTTAAAAAAACCAATAACAGTTTTCAAGCCCGCGTGATTTTGGATATTTGATCATGCTTGATTGGTTTCAATTTCAACTCTTCTGTTTGCTTGCAGCGCTGATCAATCTCTTGCCGTTTTCAGTTGCCGTAACACTTTCTCGCTGGATCGGCCGAGGCTTATTCTTTGGGATAACAAAACGGCGATTAATTACGCTCCAAAGTTTGCGGTTGGCTTATCCGGAGAAAAGCGAAGAGGAAATTCGCCAGATTGGAATGGAATCTTTCATGAACATGGTTCAGTTTGGCATGGAATTCGCGAGGTTTCCGAAGCTGCTTAAAGAAAATAAATTTGATTTTGAGGGAAAGGGAATTATTCACGAACTTCTCAAACTAAAAAAGGGAATTATTGTCATTGTTGCGCATATCACCAATTGGGAAGCCGTTGCAATTAATTGCGGGAAGTTTTTCCCCTCAGCAGCCATCGGCCGTCCGCTTAAAAACCGTTATTTTTATGAACACGTTCGGTATCTTCGCGGTCTTACCGGAACAACTTCGATTGACAAATCGGGCGCCATTCGAGAAGTCTTGAAGGAATTAAAAAAAAACAAATTGGTTGGATTTTTAATTGACCAGCATGAACGGCAGGGAGCTGTGCGGGTGAATTTTTTCGGGAAACCATGCATGACTTCGAGCCTTCCGGCGCGCATCGCATCTAAATGGAATATTCCCGTGGTGACATGTTTTTGTTATCGAGATTCCAAGGGAAATCTCATCACGAAAGCGGAAGGTCCGATTCCGATTGTCTCAACGGAAAATGAAGAGGAAGATATTCTAACGAATACACAAGCAATTGTGGGTGCTATTGAGAAAGAAGTCCGGAAACGGCCGGGCGAGTGGCTTTGGATGCACCGTCGGTGGCGAGTGTGAAAATAGTAACCAGATGCCAGTTGTCAGAAACCAGGAAAACTGGTAACTGGTTTCTGGTATCTTGAATTATGAAAACCGAAATTAAAATTCCATTAAATAAGATTGACGACTACCGCTGCCCTCATCTTCATTTAATTTTCTATGGAGGATGAGGGCTGTGCCAGCTTCCATTAATGTTCCTTTGATTAAAATTGATAGCTGGCGCTGGGAAATCCCACGTGATTACAATCCCGGCATGCGCGTTCCCGGCATGATTTTCGCAGATGAAAAACTCCTCAAAACCCTTCGTTACGACCAAGCGCTTCAACAAGTTGTGAATGTTGCCCATCTTCCCGGCATTGCGCGCTATTCATTGGCGATGCCGGACATTCATTGGGGATACGGTTTCCCGATCGGTGGTGTAGCAGCAACGGATCCGGACGAAGGGGGCGTCATTTCTCCGGGCGGCGTTGGTTACGATATTAATTGCGGAGTTCGTCTTGTTCGGACCAATTTAAAATATGAAGATATCGTAGAAAAATCGGATGTACAAACGAGACATGTCTCGCCCCTGCTAAAAAAACTTATTGCAACTTTATTCAATGAAATTCCGTGCGGCGTTGGACAATCCGGCGATATCCAAATTTCCAATAGTGATCGCACAAAAATTGTTACCGAAGGCGCCAAATGGGCTGTGTCGAAAGGATTTGGTGTCGCGGAAGATTTGGGTTATACCGAAGCGCTTGGATGTTTAGAGGAAGCAAATCCTGAAGCTGTTTCAGATCGGGCATATGAACGTGGAAAGGATCAGCTTGGAACGCTCGGCTCGGGAAATCATTTTCTTGAAGTTCAGGTGGTGGACCGAATTTTTGACGCAACAACTGCAAGCCGTTTTGGAATTGAGCTTGGACAAGTAACCGTGATGATTCATTCCGGTTCGCGCGGGTTTGGTTATCAAATCTGTGACGATTTTCTGGAAGTTGCCCGCCGGGCGCTCACAAAATATGGAATCAAAGTTCCCGACATTCAACTTGCCTGCGCTCCGGTTCATTCCGAAGAAGGAAAGCGTTACATCGGGGCCATGCGCGCGGCTGCTAATTATGCGTGGGCGAATCGTCAGTGTATTATGCATTTGGCGAGGAACGTATTTGAGAAAGTGTTCCAAAAAAGCTGGAAAGAGCTGGGAATGGATTTGGTTTATGATGTGGCGCACAATATCGCAAAATTCGAGAAATATAAAATCAACGGAAAAGAAAAAATGCTGTGTGTTCACCGCAAAGGCGCGACCCGTGCTTTCCCGCCGGGGCATCCCGAACTTCCGGAAAGCTATCGGGATCTCGGCCAGCCCGTCATTATTCCGGGCGATATGGGACGGAATTCCTATTTATTGGCAGGAACTGCGCAAGCGATGGAAGAAACTTTTGGAACAACGTGCCACGGCGCGGGCCGCATGATGAGCCGGACGCAGGCTGTGAAAGCCGCGCATGGACGTTCAATCGAAGAAGAGCTTGAGAAACAGGGAATTATTGTCATGGGACGCGGAAGAAAAAGCATTGCCGAAGAACAGCCCGCCGCTTATAAAGATGTGAATGATGTGGTTGACGTCGTCCATCAAGCCGGAATCGCAAAGCGTGTTGCGCGCATGCGGCCAATCGGAGTGATTAAAGGATAAAAAAATCGAAGTTAGCGGAGGTTAATATGTCTCAAAAGAAAAAAATTGCAGTACTGATTGAAGACAATTATCAGGATTTGGAAGTGTGGTATCCGATTTTGCGCTTGCGGGAAGCCGGACACGAAGTCGTTTCAGTTGAGCCGCGCAATCAAAAACAATATAAAGGGAAATGGGGTTATCCGATTGATGTCGACTGTTCCATTCAGAACATCAGTCCGGAAGATTTCGACGCAGTTGTAATTCCGGGCGGCTGGGCGCCTGATAAACTCAGAATGTCTCAGAAAATTTTGAACTTTGTCCGTGCGCTTCATTATGAAAACAAAGTGGTTGCCTCAATTTGTCACGGCGGCTGGGTTCTTGTGTCAGCTGGAATCTGCAAAGGAAAAACACTCACTTCTTATATCGCAATCAAGGATGATTTAATCAACGCGGGTGCAAAATTTGTTGATGAAGAAGTGGTGATTGATGGAAATTTGATTACGTCCAGAAAACCGGATGATCTTCCGGCGTTTTGCCGCGCGATTCTTGAAGCGCTTGAAAAATTAGGTGTAAAACCGTCGCGTAAAACATTTGCAAAAAAGTAATTGAAACCAAGAGCGGTTCTGGCGTATCTTATCCCTGACAGTTGCTTTCAGGAAACCATATTCAGATCAAAACGAAACGAAAGGAATTCTCATGTTGACCGTTACCACAAATCAAAAATTACAAAAAGTAGGGAGTGTAGGGCCGTCTTGTTTTCTCGCTGCAATTGGAATAGCGCTTCTTGTGGGATTGCAAGGCTGTTCGAACGACGCTACTTCCTCACAACCCAATGTGAGCGTAACACCTCAGTCACCGGAAATGCCCGGTGCTGTTACAAATGATGCGGGTTTGCAGCTCAATCCTGTTATCTATGAACTTTTAATGAAAGAACTCTCGCGATCAATGGAAAAGTGGAAGGATTTGGATAATTATCATAAAACACAAGCCATTAAAGCCGGCTTGCTTGCTTTGAAAGCCCGCCAGAACGCGACAATTCAAAAACCGGCTGAATTTTATATGCAGCGGATGGACGAAATGATAGGGCAGGGTGGAAATCTTCCTGACAATTTGTTAACGGCGCTCACCGTTTTGGCTATCATGGAATATGACTACGATATCGGCCAGGATAAAGATCAACTCGCCAAGTCAGCTTTAGGAGCTCAGCTTTACGAGGCAAATAAGCAACGCCGAGCTGCGCTACAACAACCAAATAAGTAATCTTAGTGGAAGCGAGATCAGTCCTTGAGCAAAGCGAAAGGGCCGAGCTGCGCAGCAGCAATCAAATAAATAATCAATGATGTGAAAAAAAGGGACAGGTCTCCAAATAGAGACCTGTCCCTGACTGTTTATGGTAAAGGTTGTGGCTCGGGTGCTGGGGTTCGCGCAAGTCCGTTGTAAGAAAACGCACCAATGTCGGAACGCGTTCCATTTGAGTCACGTGGTGATAATGGATCACCCGCATTAATCGCCGGTGAATTCGCACGCAAATGATAATTTCCCGCGTTTGGATTTATGAATCGTGGATCAGCGTGAATATTTGTAATCGGATCGCCTAAAATTTGCCCCACGACATCAACATTGTTTCCAAATAAATCGTTATACTCCGCAAAAACTCTGGACTCGGAAGATAAATATCTTGCCTCAATACCATTTTGGCTTCCGACGATAACATTGTTCACGATGTTAATATGTGATGCTTGTATCGGATTAAATACATACACACCAGCATACGTGTTATTAACAAATGTATTGTTCACCAAAAGTACTTGAGGTTCATAATCGTATCGGTCGGGAGAAGTCATGACGCCAGAATTATTATGATCCACAACACAACGGTACATTTCAAGAATACTACCACTGTAACCGCCACCCATAGCGACACCTTCGTTTCTGTAATTTGTAATTCTTACAGAATCAAGCTTGAGAGTTCCGCTCATATGTCCGGCCCAAATCCCAATGGAAAAATTTGTGGCAGTTTCAGTTCCGTCAAAGGTTAGATTCTTAATCGTGACATTAATTTCTCCGGTAACATTAATATACATTCCAGAATCGCCACCAAAACGTCTGAGGATAGTTCGGTCCATTCCGGAACCAATGATGGTGAGATTTTTAATATGAGACTGGTCTGATGTGAGTAAAAGTCCTTCGTGATATGTGCCCGGCGCAACCCAAATCGTGCAAGTTTCTGCTCCCATTTGTTCTACTTGATTAATTGCTCCGAGAACTGATCCGTTTGAATCCACTTTGATGACACAGGGAAGGTCTTCAGCAAATGCGGATTTGGTTGAGAATGCGAGAGAAACGAGAAAGGAAACTACGATCATTCGAAAAACTTGGTGTGCCGTTTTCATGTCGGCCTCCATTTGGTTGATGAGGATTAATAATTCATACTTTTTAAATATGTTAAATAAGTAGCACAATAATTACCTCTTGTCAAATATTTATGACCTAAAATAGTTAAAATAAGGTGAATATTAATTAAAAAATAAGGTGTTCTGAAACAATCATTTAAATTGACACTTTATCTGGATCGTCTTAGAATAAAATTCTCTTAACCAGGAACAGGTCTCCAAATAGAGATCTGTTCCTAGACATGAAGGGAAAAGGATGGCAATGCTCGATAAATTGGTTCTGCCGGAAGAAATCAAAAAATTTGAAGAGATGGTCATCAAGTTTGAAAAAGGTGAGATTTCTTCTGACGATTTCAAACGCTTCCGTCTTGAAAACGGAGTTTACGGAATCCGCGGAACAATGGATGTGCACATGATCCGCATTAAAATTCCGCTTGGAATTTTGAATTCGGAGCAACTGGAAGCGATTGCCGAAGCCACAGAAAAATTTGCGCCTCTTAAAATAGGACATGTCACAACCCGCCAAGACATTCAAGTTCATAACATCAAACGCGAAACCGTTCCAAAATATCTTGCGATTTTAGGGAAATCGGGACTCACGACGCGCGAAGCGTGCGGAAACACCGTTCGAAATGTAACGGCGTGCCCATATTCCGGAGTTTCGGCGACGGAAATTTTTGATATAACGCCTTACGCGGAAGTGCTGACAAAATATTTTCTCAGAAATCCGCTCAATCAAAATTTACCGCGCAAATTTAAATTTGCACTCGAGAGCTGCCCGGAAGATCACGCGCGCGGGCCCATTCACGATACCAGTTTGGCTGCTGCAGTCCGAACCATCAATGGAAAAACAGAGCGCGGATTTAAAATTTATCCGGGCGGAGGCCTCGGAAGTCATCCGGTGAATCCAATTTTACTCGAACCCTTCACGCCGATTGATCAAATGATTCCAACTTGCGAAGCGATTATGCGGATTTTTGACCGCTGTGGGGAGCGGAAAAATCGCTCCCGCGCGCGAATTAAATTTTTACTTGAGGATTGGAAAGAAGAAGGATTTAGAAAAGCTATTCTAGCTGAACGCGACGTTGTTTTAATGACACGCTCCGGGCTTGCGTATCCAACTTTTGATATTCAGGAAGAAAAACCGCCGGTTGTGAAAGAGCAAGACGAGAAAATTTCGTCACCTGCATTCGAAAAATGGAAAAAGACAAATGTGCTTGAGCAAAAACAAACCGGTTACAACATTGTTCATATTCGCTGCCCGCTGGGTGATGCAGATGTCGCGCAAATGCGCGGAATTGCACAAATTGCAAAACGTTTTTGCGGCGGACGAATTCGTACGACCATCGCGCAAAATTTTTTACTTCGCTGGGTTCCGGATCATTGTCTCGGATCGGTTTATAAAGAACTCGAGAAAATTAAACTTGCGTTTGACGGTGCAGAACGTTTCGTCGACATCACGCGCTGCCCGGGTTCTGATACTTGTAATCTTGCGATTACAAAATCGCGCGGTTTGGCGCAAGCGCTTGACGGCCTTTTTCACAATGGGTTGAAAGAACTTGCCGATTTGGCCGGCATTACTGTTAAAATTTCCGGCTGTCCGAATTCCTGCGGCCAGCATCACATTGCCGATCTTGGATTTTACGGAACCGCCCGACAGGTGAACGGAAAACTCGTTCCGCATTATGAATTAATGGTGGGCGGAGGAACGGTGGAAGGAAAGTCAACGTTTGGAATGGTTTCTCTTCGCATTCCAGCACGCCGGGTTCCGGATGCTGTGAAACAATTAATAGCTATTTATCAAAAAGAAAAACAGAACGGCGAAATATTTCAAAAATTTGCTCAAAGAGTGGGGATTAAAAGAATCAATTCCGAAATTGAGCAATTCACACGCTTGGAATCGATTGATATTAATCCTGAATCCTATCAGGATTGGACTGAGGAAGCACCCTTTAAGCTTCAGGTCGGCAAAGGCGAATGTGCAGCGTAGTTTGAATTTGATCTGTCCCTAACGAAGTGTAGGGACGAATGCGCCGCGTAATTAAGACAATTCTGCAAGTTTAAGATGCTGCCAAAGACTGTCGACAATCCGCTCAAATTCCAAAACCCCAGGCCGATCCACGACAACGCGTTTTTCACGGTGAGGCAATTTGAGTTCCAAAATACGCCTTCCAAAATCAAACGTATGATCTGCCGGATAATGATTTTTTAATGAGAAAAAATGTTCCTGTTCAAAAATTTGAAGCAATGATTTAACTTCGGCTGCAGAAATTGTTTTTTCGCGCACGATGGGCGGTTCGTGAGCCTGTTGGTAATGTTTCGATATGTAAAGACCACTGCCCAAAATAGTAACTTCCATTTTCCCGCCGCCCGGTTTTCCCGATTGTCGGACATAGAAAATTTTCACTTTTTCAAGATCTTTCTCTGTGAGTTCAGAAAATTTCGGGTTCATTTCGCAACCATGATTCAGAACAAAACTTAAAAAAATAAGAGAATATAAAAGTTTCAAACCACTTGCCAATCTACTTCTAGGAAGTCTTTTTTTTGCGAGTTCCATTCAAATAATTTTGCGCCGGAAACAACAGGGGACAGGTCTTTTTTATCAAGACCTGTCCCCTTTATGTCTACTACCAAATAATAGACACCTGGATAAATCGGAGTTCCTTCGTAGGTTGCTTGCTTTTTATCTTCTTCCGAGAAATAAGCGCCCACGTTCACGTGCGAATGGTAAATCATTTTCATTTCCATCTTGAGATCCCGCGCGATTTTCTGGATCTTGAAAAGATCGTCCGGACTTAAAAAATAGGCAGTTTCTGCGGTGCGTGGGAATTTTTCAGGATCTTTCGCGTGTATGTCATCTTGCAAATTTCGGCAGGGGAAGATTTGTTCAAAATTTTGCGGGGCGTCTTTTTTGGCAATGACAATGCCGCAGCATTCTCTGGGAAATTCTGCTTGAGCGTGCCGGTAAATGGCGTCAATGATGCGTGACTTGATTTGAATCATCACTTCAAATACTGGCCGCTTGAATCAATTGTTTTCCGGAGTTCTTTCTCAAGATTTTGTATTATTTTTTCATCCGGCAATTCTTTTACAGCAATTCGCACGGTTAATCTGGGGGTGTCGAGATATTTCGGAAGAAAATGATATTCATAAAAAAATGTCAAAATAACAGGCTGGGTTTTTTCTTTGACAAGTTGTTTCCATGAAGTTTGGTTGTAGAAACCATTTGTCTGCGCGTAAGGTGTGTCAGCAAAAAATGTCCGGGGGTTTTCGACGCTTTCGTTAAATTCATCCAAGCGAATTCCAGTTGCTTGCAATTTTGGAAAATCACTTTCAATTTGTTTTTTGATGTTTTGAAGATGAGTTTTTACACCCGCTCTTCCTTGCTGAATAAAATCCGGTGCGTTGTTGTAAAATTTGGAATCAATTTTGATTTGGCCCGCCAGTCGGAATGATTTTCCAAAAACTTCTTCTAAAATGGTTTGGAAAGGAGCAGGATTTACAAGTGGCGCTAAAGTTTTGTCCATGTCTTTATCCATATTTGAATCTGCATAAGCAGCTCCTGTGATGAGTAACGTGAATAAAATAATAACTTCCGGCAAATGTTTCGAAAGCAACATGAATTAATATCGTGCCATGGTTCGACGCGTCCTCGCTTTACTCGGACTTGCTCACCATCATACGACAGGACGTGAGAACTAGCCTGAGCAAATGAGCGTAGCGAATGCGTCGAAGGCTAACCATTAGTATCTAGTCATTGTTGGTTCAACATTTTCCGCCCATTGGTCAATTCCGCCAGTCAGGTTTTTTAATTTTTTAAAACCTTTCGTTTGAAGAAATTGAAGTGCGCGCATGCTGCGCCCGCCGTGATGGCAATGGAGAACAATGTTGTCTTCGGGATTGAGTTCGCCGATGCGGTTTGGAAGTTCACCAAGCGGAATTAATTTGGAACTTTCGATTTTGCAGATGTCGTATTCGTGCGGTTCGCGGACATCAATTAAAACCACTTCTTTCCGGGCAAGTTTCTTTTTTAATTCTTCCGGTGAAATTTCGATGGATTCCGATTTAGCGGAAGCTTCACCGACAGATTCCTGGCCAATCCGAAGCCCGCAAAACTGTTCGTAGTCGATTAATTTTGTAATGGTTTTCTTCGGCCCGCAAATCGGGCAATCCGGGCTTTTCCTGAGTTTCATTTCGCGGAACGTCATCTTAAGCGCGCTGAAAGTGAGAAGCCGTCCAATCAAAGGAGTTCCCTTTCCGATAATGAGCTTCACAACTTCTGTTGCCTGAATAACGCCAATAATTCCGGGAAGAATTCCGAGAACTCCGCCTTCTGCGCAACTCGGTACAAGTCCGGGTGGAGGCGGTTCTGGATATAAACATCGGTAACACGGGCCTTTTGTGGCGTCGAAAACAGACGCTTGGCCGTCGAAACGGAAGATGCTTCCATAAACATTGGGTTTACCGAGAAGCACGCATGCGTCGTTTACCAAATATCGCGTCGGAAAATTATCGGTGCCATCGGCGACAATGTCATATTGCGCGATAATTTCCATCGCGTTTTGGGATGTAAATTTTGTCTCGTGCGCGACCACTTTTACATTTGGATTAATATCGGTAAGCCGCTCCTGAGCGGTTTTCACTTTTGGTTTTCCAACATCTTTCGTTCCAAATAAAATTTGACGCTGGAGATTTGAAAAATCCACCACATCAAAATCGACTATTCCAAGAGTTCCAATTCCCGCGGCAGCCAAATAAAGTGACATCGGAGAGCCGAGTCCACCCGAGCCAATACAAAGCACTTTCGCAGCTTTTAATTTTTTCTGTCCTTCCATTCCAACTTCCGGCATGATGAGATGCCGAGAGTAACGTCTCAATTCTTCTTGGGACAAATCAGCCATTTTTATTCCTCAACTTTTCCGGCATGATGAGATGCCGAGAGTAACGTCTCAATTCTTCTTGGGACAAATCAATTCCGCCGGCGATTGACGGAACGATTGTGATGGTATCGCCATCCTTAATTTTGGTGCCCTGGTTGTTTTGATAGCGAATGTCTTCGTCATTTAAATAAATGTTCACAAAACTTCGCAACGCACCTTTTTCGTTGAAAAGGTGTTTCTTGAGATCAGGATATTTCGTTGTGATGGACACCAAAATTTCTTTCACCGTTGATCCATCCGCGGAAAGCGATTCTTGACCGCTAGCGTAAGATTGTAGAGCTGTTGGAATTAGAACAGTAATGCCCATTACGTTACTCCTCCGTCCAAAATTTGTCGTTCATGTATCTGTCGCCGCCATCGGCGAAGATGGTAACGATTGTACCAGAAGATAATTTTTCGGCAAGTTTGAGGCTGGCCGTCATGGCTGCACCGGCCGAAACCCCGGCAAATAAACCTTCTTCGCGTGCAAGCCGTTTTGTCATTTGATGCGCTTTTTCGGTTGAGATTTCAATGATTTCGTCCGGAAGTTTAGAATCGTAAATGCCCGGCCTGATAGCGGTTGGCATGTGTTTCCAGCCCTCGAGGCCATGAAACGGCGCGTCCGGTTGCGCGGCAATCAAACGAACCTTCGGATTTTTTTTCTTGAGAAATTTGCCGGTTCCCATAAACGTCCCTGAAGTCCCGAGTCCGGCCACAAAATGAGTAATTTTACCGCCCGTTTGTTTCCAAATCTCAGGCCCCGTTCCTTCGTAATGCGCTTTCCAATTTTCATCGTTATTGTACTGATCCGGATAAAAAAACCTTCCGGGAGTTTTTTTATAGATTTCCACACACAGCCTTTGCGCGCCGTCCGTTCCTTCTTTCGGATCGCTGAAGATCAGTTCCGCGCCGTATGCTGTAAGCATGTGTTTTCGCTCGTGGCAAATATTTTTAGGGACCACCAACTGGACTTGATAGCCTTTTTTCGCGCCGATCATGGCGTAAGCAATTCCTGTGTTTCCGGAAGTTGCATCCATGATGATTTTCTTCCGCGTTAACTTTCCCGTTTTTTCTCCGTGCAAGATCATCCGAAGCGCCGCCCGGTCTTTTACAGAACCGCCGGGATTGAACCACTCGAGTTTTGCCAGTACGCGAACCGGCGCAACATTCTTCGTAATTTGTTCGATTTCCACAAGCGGTGTGTTGCCGATTTGTGTGAGCAAGTCATAACGGCTGTTCATTTTCTCTTTTGCCATAGGCCTACTATTATAATTTAAACTTCTCTCAATTTGAATGGGGATTAATCTCATGCCTGAACAGCGCTTTTGGAAATGACCGCGGGATGTTATAATCAAACTCATTCAAAGAGAGAAAATGGAACAAAACGCGGAAAAAATTCAGGTTAAAAAAAGTGTACGCATGGTTTTTCTCCAAATTTTTTTCACGATTTTCCTCTTATTCCTGATTTCTTTTCTAAAAACCCGTTTTCTCCTGAGGCAGGTGTCAGGCGGGATTCTTTTCGCTCGTCTGGAGCAGTCAGTTCTCCTGACCAATTTTGTTCTGTGTTTGTGCGGGTTTTTGATCGGTTTCTTTTTCATGAAGCGTTTTTTAAAAAATATCGATTCTTCCCGATGAAGTTGTTGTCCAGATTTTTTTCCGGTTTTTTCGTTGTTTGCTGTTTGATTTCCGAAAACCCAACTCTTCGAGCGGAAGAAAAAGCGCCAACTACAAAAACAGATGAAGCCAAACCTGATCAGCCAAAGCAAAAATCGATTGCGGTTATTCCGGTTCAAAAGGCGTTTCCTCATCCGCTTTATCTCTCAACGCATCCCGGTTTGATCACGCGCCTCAAGCGTTTTTTCCAGGAGAAGGATTTTAAATTGGGCGAGATGATTGACTACGATCCGGAATATGTCCAGCAGACATTGAATGAATTGATCGCACAAGCCATGTTTAATCATGACTATCTCGTTTTTCTCCCGAGCCAAGTGGGGCCTGTCTTTGAACGCCTGACACTTTTTGAGAAAGAATTTCCGCTCGAAAGTTTAACCCAAACGTTTCCTGCAGATGCTTTTTTATTGATCACGCTTACGGAGTGGGACGCAGAAAATTTCGACCGGAGCGGAAGTGTTAAAACAGGTTTTGACGCAGTTTTAATTGACGCGCATTCGAAGCGGGCAGTTTGGTCAAATCATGCGGCCGGAATGAATTTCAAAACGCCGGGGAAAGATTTTCTTTATTCCAAATATCAAAGAGATGTTTTGCATGAATTATCCGGTAAAATTTTAAAGGGTTTTCCGAAAAAAAACTGGCAGGACAAAACTTAAAGAAAGAAATTTCTTTCCTATTGAAAAATGGTAAAATACATAGACAGTTTTTTTAAAATAACAAGAAAATCAAATAGTTGCAAAGAACGGTTCCTCTGAATTCTATGAAAGAGAAAGCTGTTTTGAAATCCATTCTGAAAAAAAGAGCCGCTCAATTTGTCAAACCATTCAAAAGGGTCCGGCTTGGATTTACAAGTAAACAGTTTGAGGGGGCCAGGATCGAATCCAACCGGCTTCGCGAAGCACTCTCCATTTTTGAATCGTATTTTTCGCCGCGTGTCCGCGTTGAAACAGACCTTGCTTTGCAAAGATTGTCCGGGCCGCTTGAAGAAGCCAGAACGCGGAACATCTCTTTTTTACTCCTCAAACGATTTGTTCAGGAAGAAAAAAATAGTGACGTTAGGCAGAAAACGGAAGAGATTTTAAAAGAAGTCGAAGCCGTTTATGAAAAATCGTTTCAGAAAGCGGCGAAACAACTCAAACACATCAAGCCTAAAAAAGTCGCAAAGACACTGCTGGATGATTTTAAGCCGAGCGAGGATTTTGAATTTAAGTCGCTTACGAAACAATTGAATCAGTCGCGCGAGAAATTGTTCAATCAGATTGTCCGCCTCATCCGTTCATCACAGAAAGAGGAATTGAGCGAACTTCAGAGTCAATCGGAAAAATTTTGTTATCTTTTGGAATTGGCGGTGGAGGCCGGATATGAAAAAGGAAAACGTTTGCTTCAGATTGTGCGGGTGCTCAACGAAAGGCTGATCGAAATCCATGATGAGGAAAAATTCAGAGAATTTATTCAAAATTTAGAAAAAGAGCGGGCAATCAGTTCCGAAAGAGTGTCCGACATTGTTCGCCTCCGCACCATCCGAAACCGATTGGCTGTTTTCCAGGCCCATTCCCTTCAGGCGCTTCACGCGCATCTGCCCGTTTCTCTCCAGTTTTTGAAACGTCATCTTGTCTGGAAAGAAAATTAAGTTGTAACCTGTTGAAATTACGCGACTTAGTTAATCTCAGGTCATCCAACTTAAATGGGTCATATTTAAATGCGACCTATAAACCATCTGCTCCGCAGATTTAAGGAATTTTGCAAGAAACCGTTTATAGACAAGCAGATATTTTTTTAGTAGACTACATAGACCGTCCTAAAAAGTCCAACCAAAAGTGGTTCTGAAGGCGGGGCATTCGTTTGGCAGAAGCGGTTTACGAATCAGTGCTGCTAAAAACCGGATGCAACGTTCGTTTAGATTCAAAAATTAAAAAATTCTTGAAGCGAAGCATCAAATTGGCCATCTAAGCCAATGGGATGCAACATTCGCTTAAATCAGGCATTGTTTATTCTTATATAGAAGCATTGTCTTTTTTGGAGAGTGTCAAAATGAGATCCGATTGGGTGAGAAAAAGAAGCGGTGGCAATGTCACCCAAATGCATTATGCGCGCCAGGGAGTGATCACAGAAGAGATGGCGTACATTGCCGAGATCGAAGATTTGGCGCCGGAACTTATTCGTTCGGAAGTCGCACGCGGCCGGATGATTATCCCCGCGAACATCCATCACAAAAATTTGGTTCCGATGGCCATTGGAATTGCTTCAAAATGTAAAATCAATGCCAACATCGGAAATTCCGCGGTGACCTCTGATATTCAAACCGAAGTGGGCAAGCTCAATCTGGCCGTAAAATACGGAGCGGATACCGTGATGGATCTCTCAACGGGGGGCAGCCTCGACGAAATCCGGCAGGCGATTATCAACGCGAGCCCCGTTCCGATCGGAACCGTTCCGATTTATCAGGCGCTTGAAGAAGCCGGTTCGGTTGAAGATATCACGCCTGAAATTATGTTTCGTGTGATTGAAAAGCAGGCTCGGCAGGGTGTCGATTATATGACCATTCACGCGGGCGTTTTGGTGGAATACCTGCCGCATGTTTCAAAGCGGATTACCGGAATTGTCTCACGCGGCGGATCGATGCTGGCCAAATGGTGTATTGCGCATCACAAACAAAATTTTCTTTATACACATTATGACGAACTTTGTGAAATTTTTAAGAAATACGATGTTTCGTTCAGCTTGGGCGATGGGCTTCGTCCCGGTTGCTTAGCTGATGCGAGCGATGAAGCTCAATTTGGCGAACTCAAAACATTGGGTGAGCTTACAAAAAAAGCCTGGGAACACGATGTGCAAGTCATGATTGAAGGGCCGGGGCATATTCCGATGGATCAAATCGAACTTCAAGTAAAAAAACAAATGGAATACTGTTTTGAAGCCCCGTTTTATACCTTGGGGCCGCTTGTGACGGATATCGCACCGGGCTACGATCACATCACTTCCGCAATCGGAGCCGCCATGATCGGCATGTACGGCACGTCGCTTCTTTGTTATGTCACGCCGAAAGAACATCTGGGGCTTCCGAATGCGGAAGATGTCCGAAATGGCGTGATCGCTTACAAAATTGCGGCGCATGCGGCTGATATTGCGCGTCACCGAAAGGGCGCCCGCGACCGCGACGACGAACTTTCCCGCGCCCGCTTTACCTTTGATTGGAAAAAACAGTTTGCTTTGTCGCTCGATCCCGAACGCGCGAAGGAATATCACGACGAAACGCTTCCTCACGAGGGTTTTAAAGAAGCCGAATTTTGCTCCATGTGCGGGCCAAAATTTTGTTCCATGCATCTTTCGCAGGAATTGACGGAATTGGGATTAAAGAATCAAGAGATGCGGAAAGAGAAAAAGGAAGAGCGAAAAAAACAATTGCAGACCAAATGAATCATTCGCGAACAAAACAATGACCAAACAAATTTACAACACCATTGAAGAAGAAATTGCGGCGCTTAAAAAAGAACGGAACGCCGTTATTTTGGCGCACAATTATCAGATCGGTGAAATCCAAGACATCGCCGATTTTACGGGAGATTCGCTCCGGCTATCTCAGCTTGCTGCTGATACGGCCGCAGATGTGATTGTGTTTTGCGGCGTCCATTTTATGGCAGAAACTGCAAGTATTCTCTCGCCCCAAAAAACTGTTTTAATTCCCGATCTCAATGCCGGCTGTTCGCTCTCCGGCATGATCAAACCGGAAGATGTCCGCGAATGGAAAGCGAAACATCCCGACGGGGTTGCCGTTACTTACATTAATACGTCGGCTGCCGTGAAAGCAGAATCGGATTATTGCTGCACGTCTTCCAATGCCGTCAAAGTGGTTGAAAGTATTGATCCCGCGAAAGAAATTCTTTTTGTCCCGGATTTTTATCTCGGAAGTTACGTGAAACAAAAAACAGGCCGCACGAACATGACCATTTGGAAAGGTTACTGCCACGTTCATATGATGATCAGCTCGGAACGCATCAACACACTTCGCAAAGAGCATCCAAGTGCAGAAATTTTAATGCATCCGGAATGCAGCTGTATGACCAAAGTGATGGATCGGGCTGACCATGTGCTTTCAACTGAAGGGATGCTCCGCCATGCGCAGGAATCAAACGCGAAGGAATTTATTGTTGCAACCGAAACCGGAATTTTGCACAAAATGAAGAAGGAAAATCCGGAGAAGGACTTCATTCCGGCGGTTGAAAAAGCCGTTTGCGGTTATATGAAATTAAATACGCTTGAGAAAATTGTGCTGAGCCTTGAGAAAATGCAATATGAAGTTCGCGTTCCGGAAGCCATTGCAAAGCGCGCACTTCTCCCCATTCAACGGATGCTGGCAATAAAAGGATAAATGATGTATCTCGTGAAGCGTATTTCGTATCTTGACAATGCCTTGTGGACAAAAACACAAAACGCTTCACGGAATTACACATGACCAATCGAAGACAATCCAGACAAGTTAAAGTTGGAAATGTCGCAATCGGTGGCGATGCGCCGGTTCGAATTCAATCAATGACCACAACGCACACGCGCGATGTGGATGCAACCGTCAAACAAATCAAAGAGCTTGAAGAAGTTGGCTGCGAACTCGTCCGCGTGGCTTGTCCCACGGAAGAAGATGCCCGCGCACTCGGCAGGGTCAAGAAGCAAATTTCCATTCCGCTGATTGCCGACATTCACTTCAATTATAAACTTGCTCTTATTGCGCTTGAAGAAGGTGTTGATAAGCTGAGGCTGAACCCGGGAAATATTGGTTCACGCGACCGTGTGGAAGAAGTGGTCACCAAAGCGAAGCAATATAAAGTTCCCATCCGGATTGGCGTGAATGGCGGTTCGCTCGAGAAAGATTTGATGGAAAAATATGGCCCCGTTCCGCATGCCATTGTGGAAAGTGCGAAGCGCCACATCAAAATTTTAGAAGAAATGGATTTTCAAGACATCATTGTTTCTCTGAAAGCAAGCGATGTCCCAACGATGATTGAATCGTACCGCCTGGCCGCAACCGCGTTTGATTATCCGCTTCATTTGGGTGTCACGGAAGCTGGGACGCTTCTCCGCGGATCGGTTTACAATGCGATTGGGGTGGGTTCACTTCTTTACAACGGGATTGGCGATACGATCCGGATTTCGCTGACGGCAGAATCAGTTGAAGAAATCAAAGTTGCCAAATTTATTTTAGAAGCGCTCAATCAGCGTAAGTTTGGTCCGCGTGTGATTGCTTGCCCGAGCTGCGGCCGCGCAGAAGTCGATGTGTTTAAACTTGCCAATGAAGTAGAAACGCGCGCCATGAAGCTGAAAGACCCCATGGTGATTTCCGTTTTGGGTTGTGTGGTGAATGGCCCCGGTGAAGCGCATGAATCGGATTTTGGAATCACGGGCGGAAAAGACAAGGGCATGATTTATAAAGATGGCAAGCAGGAGCGCGTTGTTCCGGAAGATAAATTGGTTGACGAGTTGTTCAAGGATATTGAAAAGTCAAAGAAGTTGAAACCAGATACCAGCAACCAGTAACCTGATAAATTTTCTGGTTTCTGGTAACAGGTTTCCGGTTTCTTTTTTTATAAAAATGTTATTTCAAAACTCCCAGTTATCTGACATTGCACAAAAAGTCGAGCGCGGTGAACGTTTAGGTTTTGAAGACGGCGTCCGGCTTTTCCAATCAAACGACCTTCCTTCAATCGGAAAACTAGCCCACCACGTGAGAACGCAGTTTCACGGCAAAAAAGTTTTCTATTCCATCAATCTTCACATGAATCACACGAATGTGTGTACCGCGCGCTGTCTTTTTTGCGCGTTAGCAAGGCGGCCCGGTGAGGAAGGCGGCTACACATTCTCGAGAGAACAAATTCGAAGCGCGGTTTTGAAGGCGCGCGAACAATATCACATCAATGAAGTCCACATCGTGGGCGGCTTGAATCCTGATTTGGATTTCAATTATTATCTCGATTTATTTCGAACGATCCGGGAAGCTGCGCCTGACGTATTTATCAAAGCGCTCACGGCGGTTGAAATTGACGATTTGGCGAAGCGGTTTGGAATGAGCTGGGAAGAGGTATTGATTCAATTGAAAGAAGCCGGTTTGGATGGGCTTCCGGGCGGCGGCGCGGAAATTTTTCAGGAATCAACCCGCAAACGAATCTGTGCGGATAAAACAACATCCATAGACTGGATTGAAATTCACCGGATCGCACACCGGATCGGGCTCCGGTCCAATTGCACGATTCTCTACGGACACATTGAATCGGTTGAAGACCGTGTCGATCACATGTTGCGCCTGCGCGCGCTCCAGGATGAAACGCACGGGTTTTACTCTTTTATTCCGCTCGCGTTTAATGCGGAAAACACACCCCTCCAGAAATTGGGCGAGCCGGACGGTTACACGGATTTAAAAATGCTGGCTATTGCACGGCTTCTTTTTGACAATGTTCCGCACATCAAACTTCACTGGACGTCACTCGATCTTAAAATGGCATCCGTCGGGCTTCATTTTGGTGCTGACGATTTGGGCGGAACAAACATCAACGAAAAAATCATGCACGACGCCGGAAACGAAACACCGATTGATATGACAGAGGAGAAACTGTGCGCGCTGATCGAACGCGCCGGCTTTGAACCCATTCTAGTAGACAGTTCGTACGAATATGTGGCCAACCATTGAATCCAAAACAGTCCTTGAAATATTAAAATAATATGGTATTATTTTAATATAATAAGGAGAAGCCCAATGGATTTTGAATCCGATATTCAGGAAGAAACCAAAGCGACCAGCCAGCATCAAATTACGATTCCCAAGCGCATTTGGAATAAGTTACATTTGAAATCTGGTACACGGTTTCAAATTGTGCTTACGAAAGATCAGTGTATTGTGGTGACTCCGAAACCAAGCGATTTAGAGCTAAGTGAGCAGGAATGGAACGAGTTAAGGAGATTGGCTCATTCTAAATCTAACGTTTCGAAGAAATTCACCGATACCAAAAAAGCGCTTCGTTATTTGTCTGATTTATGAATTTGGTTTTTACAAAATCCTTCGAGCGGAGCTTAAAAAAATCGCCTGAGGGAAATCGTGCAAAAGAAGCGGTTCGATCTCTGATTCATGCACTTGGATCCAACATGAAGCCGGTCGGATTGGGACTTAAGAAATTAGATGACGAGGTTTGGGAAATCCGCGCCGGACTCCGCACGCGGGTTTTATTTGCGCTTTACCCTGGTGAAATTAGGTTGCTTTTAGTGGGAGACCATCAAGAAATCAGGCATTATCTAAAAAGAAACTAAAATGTGGCCAGTCATTGAACCTAAAATAAAAAGTTTCGCAGATTTAACCGAAGCCGAGCTCAAATGGCTTTTGGAAATAGAAGATTCCGCTGATTTGAATCGTTTATACGATCTTGCGAACGAAGTTAATTTCCGTTTAAACGGAAACACGGTTTCTTTTATTCACAACATGAATGTGAATTATACCAATATTTGTGAATACCGCTGCACGTTCTGTGAATTTAAAAAGTCGCCAACTTCGAAAGACGCTTATATTTTGAATTTTGATGATGTCAAACACCGAATCGACCACGCAGAGGGAAAGGTTTCAGAAATTACGTATCAAGGCGGTTTGTCGCCTGAGGTGAAGTTTGACCAAGCGCTCGAACTTCTTCGCGAGATCAAATTGCATCACCCCGACATTCACATGCACGCTTTCTCGCCCGAGGAAATCGATTATTATTCAACAGAAACGGGGCTTACGTGGCGTGAGACCATTCAGAAGGCAAAAGAAGCCGGCATGGATTCTATGTGCGGAACGGCGGCTGAAGTGTTGGATGACGAAATTCGCCAGAAAATTTGCTGGGAGAAAATTTCAAGCGATGAATGGGTCGAGATCGTTAAAACGGGTCACGAGCTTGGGCTCCACTCAACCGCTACGATTCTTTTTGGCCACTTGGAAGAGCCGAAACATGTTGTGAATCATTTTAAATGTGTCCGCGATTTACAAAACGTGACGCGCGGCGTTACCGAATTCATCCCGCTTCTTTTTATGCCGGATAAAACCAAACTTGGCCGCGTTGTAGACCAGTCGGTCAATCGGATCGACTACGCATTTAAACTCATGGCCGCCGCACGGCTTTATTTTATGAATGATATCCGGAATGTTCAAGTAAGTTGGGTGAAGATGGGCTGGGAAAATGCGCTTTTGGCTCTCTCTCGCGGTGTCAACGATATGGGCGGAACACTCTACTACGAAAACATTACCCGCGAAGCCGGCGGCCAAAACGGCGAATATACGCCAATTTCAAAGTTCATTTCAGAGATCTCGCGCATCGGCAAAACTCCCTTTGAGCGCGACACAATTTATTCCTTCCAAAAAGAAACAGCAACAGCAAGATAATCCGTATCCCCCTCACTTCCCTGCGCCGGTAATTTTAAGCCGATTGGGCTAAACTAAAATTACCGTGCTCGGCCTGCTCAAGAAAATTGAGCTATTCAATTTTCTTTCGCAAAGGCGTTCCGGAGATACAGATTATCTTATATTTTCATCGAATTAGTAAATCCTATTCCCGGTGTCGCATCTCAGTTACATAAAAGGTAAAGAAGAGGAAAGGATTGATTTTATACGAGTTCCGCAGCCTTTACCGCTTCATTAAATATTTATTAAAGCGGTGAAGTGCGAGGACTGTCTGAGTAGAAAATCAATCCTTTCCTCTTTTAAGCGGATCTCGCTTCGGCGCGTTCGGCGAGTTTCAGTTCGAGCGCCATTCGGACGAGGTAAGCAATTCCGGAGAGCGTTTCACGGTTTTTGGGACGCACGCCGAGTCCCTGATTAAATGGAACAAGGCCATCCGCGGTTTTTTGCGTGAGAAGAAGAAGCGCTGCTGTATAAATATCAGCCGCAATGGAATCATCGGAATAATCCAGTGGAGTTTTCGGTGAATCCGCATAATAGTCGGTTGCAAAAACCTTGTTTGCTTTTGAAAGCGCATTCATTGTGATTGTCATTCTAGGCAATTCCTCAAAATAACGCAACGGATCTATTAAATTTTTGTTTACGACCAAAATTTGGTTTCCGAGCGTAATCCATTTATAGGAATCATTCTGATTGGGTTTTGCAAGTTTTAGTTTTTGAATCGTTCGTTCCGGAAATTCAATTAAACCAATTACATTTGAATTTAATTTAGAAAAATTCTGAACTGTTTTGAAAAGATTTCCAATGATTGACGCCGGATCTTTCATTCTGGATATTTCATCCGGTGTAAATTGATATCGAATAACCATTGGCTGTTGAATGGATTGGATGAGTGAAACAATATTTTCTGCTTGTTTGGTTTGAGTTTCTATGGAAGTTCCGCCGTCATTACGAGGACGGGGCTGCTTTTGGCCCAGGACGAAGTAATCTGAGGATCGAGATTGCCTCGCTCCTTCGGAGTTCACAATGGCATTCAATCTTTGTACGAGCTTTCTTAAATCCGAATCTTCCGGTGAAACGTGAACTCTAATTTGGTTCAATGCGCTTGACAGTTGAACTGTTTGAGCGGGCAAGGGGAGTGCTGCAAATTCAGGTGTTGCAATTAAACCCGAAGTGATTATTTGTGAAACTTGAACTTTTGCCCGCGTTTCCATTCCCGCCACTTTTCTCCGGAGTTCACTTCTCACGTTTCGTAAGAGTGTGCTCGTTTCTTTTTGATTCAACCCTTGTTCCGAAACTGCCTTCACAATCGCTCGTTCATCTGGTTGTTGTTTGAGCAATTCACGAGCAACCAATTCTGCAAGTTTCTTTAGTTCGGTATTCTTATCTAACCCATCATAATCCGATATCATAGCAAATAAACCAATTCTGGCATGTGCATATGGATCTTCGTGCGAAATTTGATGAAGTTGATATCTTTCTTTGCCTTGAGATATGACCGCGCCTAACCTATCCGCAGCTTGAGCCACTTCGCGTTTAGCTTCTTGAGTTAGCCATAGCATTCCCTTTTCCCATAAAATTTGCTGTGCACGATCCGAAAAGGAAATCTTTGAAAGCGGCAAGAAATAAGGACCAACCGCTCGCTCTGCCATGGGATTCGATAGAATGGTTTTTGTCGGATCAGAATCCAAATGATTAATTCGAAACATAAGTCCATTCTTAACGTGAACATATTCCTCTCTCGGGTGTTGAATTGCAAAATGCATATGAATCCACCACTCTCCATTAGCTCCTTTTGCTAAATAGGTTTCTAAAGGGGAAGCTGGTTCATTAAAACCAATCGATATTAAACTGATCGGCCTTTTTTCTCCTAACTTTCGTTCAAATAATTGAAGAAGATCTCTCGCAACAATTCGTCTCTCCGTTTCGTATGTCAGCAATCCTTCATCGCGTCGAAACAAATCTTCTGGCTGTATGGGAGTTTCCGCGCGCAGCTCTGCTCGCTTACTCGAACGTTCACTACAGGCCTTTGATAATTCCCAATAAGAACCCGTGTTATGTAAAGCTTCTAAATATATTTTGCCATTTTCTAAAAGTTCTTGAATCATCGACGCAACATTTTCATAAGCTTCCTCAACAGCTCTTCTTTTTACGGGCTCTGGAATCCATTTAAATTTGGAAAACTTTATGACAACTTTTAAGGCTTCTTTTTTAGCCTCTTCGGTCAATTTTTTATTTTCATCTAATGAGCTTGCAAGTCTGACCAGAGCCTCGTCTGTAGTCAGTTCGGTTAACCATCTAGATTCTGACAACGTTGTTCTCAGTTTTAAAATTTTTACAATGGCTGCAATCATGATTTTTTCAATCATAGTGGCCGTAAAGTAATTGATTCTTCCCGCCTCTCTCTCGTGTATTTTTTTGAGCAAAGAAAGAGCCATTCTTTTTAAGTCCGATAACTCATGTTGACTCAATCTTTGTTTTTTCTCGCGCGCCTCTTGGTTTACCCAATGAAGATTGCTTAAGTAGCGATACATGACACTAACTTTTAGGTCAGTTCTCAATGCAGCATTCACAAGCACAAAGACTTCATTTTGATCGAGAGTTTTTGACTTTTTAAGTTCTGAATCATTGAGAGACCGTTCCGCGTCATTTCGCAGCTCGGCCCTGTTTTTACTAGCCACTCGCCACTGGTCATTAGCTACTGTTTTACCGCGCAGCTCCGGCCTCGATGCTACACTCGAGGACAGAGCTGAGGTTCGATCAGATAATTTTGTTGTTTTATTGTTTCGCAGCTCCGCCCTTCGATTTCGTATTTCGCTTTTCGATGTACGATCTACGATATACGAGGCACGGTCTTTTCGCAGCTCGGACTTTGCGTTGATTGGACGCAAATGCCGAGTAGTGCCAGGCCGAGCAGCCTGGCGCAGCTCCGTGCGTTCAGACATTGTTTCAGACATGGCGCGAATTCGAGCGGCAATGGCAATAAGTTCATCGGGGGAATGCCGAACAGTTTTGACAATGGCGATGGCGGATTCAACAAAACGATTTGCTTCATTATAATTTGGAGGATAGCGGTCCAATTCAGAAATTGCCAGTGAAAGATTTGTTTCGATTTCCCATGAGGCGGGTTTCGGAAGGTCTGACGCCAGATAGCGTTTGATGATGAAGTTTAAATAATCTTTATACCGCAAAATGGTAGCGTGTTCGTGAATTTCCCAAAGCTCGCGAAGGAGCTTTCTGCCTGTCGTTGGATCTCCTCTGATGATAGACGCAAGCTCTCTAAATCCGGCAAAAATGATATCGTGTTCTTCTCTCGACATCATTTTATATTTCACGCCGTCAACGCCAACGGAAGGATGCTTGTCAAAATAATCGGACCAATTAAAAAATTTTATATGGTTCGCGTCCGTCGTCGCTTGTTCCAATAAATCCAAGTCATCATAAAAATCAGAGATAATAACATTATCATCTCCCGATCCAAAGTGAACCACCTCCGGCCGATTGAGAATAGTTCTCATGGTTTCCATCATTTTGTGCACTGCCATCATAGCCATCCGCAACTCCGCGCGAGCTGTGGAATGAAGCGCATTTGTGATAAAAGTTTCGGCGATTGAAACCGCTTCTGATCGGTCGCGATCCGTTCTTTTTTGCTCATCCCTTAGAATTTTCTCAATTTCTAGAAGAACATAATGCAATTCAAACGGAATCGTTGGTTGTTCAGATAATTTTTGAAGAGTGGCAGTTGCTAATTTAAAAGCAAGCGTTTGTCTGGAACTTTCCGCGGCTTTCCGGGCAAGCTGAAGCGCAGTTTGGATGGTTTTGGTTGTGATCGGCGCAACTTGCCTTGTTTTTGACCGGAGCTCGGAACGCTTTTTCAGGAGTTCACCACGTTTTTGAATAACCGGGTTTGTGGATTTTTTAAGTTCCTCCGCTACTTTTTTAGAAAGTTCCGGATTGTTGGTGACAAAAATGCTGATTAAATTATCAAGTTCTGTATACTTACCTACCTCACTAATTTTCTCGCGCGAGAAGAGTTGAACAACGCCTTTTACAGTTTTCTCATCAGTTGCTTTCGCAGAAAATGCAAATTTAATAAGTGAGTACGAATCTTTTAAACGTTCGCCATCCCACTTGAAAGTGAAATACCAAATGGTTTCCTCCGGTGCTTCTTTGGCATCCAAACGCCAAAGCGTGGTTAAAGCAGTTTCTTCAAGAATTTCCCGGTCGGGGCCGCTTCCAATTCCTGGTTCTCTCAAAATTTGGATTATTTTAGGAATCAATTTCCGGAAAGCAAGATTTTGGTTTGTTTTCTGGACATATTGAATATTTCCTTTGTAGTATGCTTCATAATCCCACAAAACATTTTGAAGAATGTAAATACGTAAAAGGTTATTGGGAATTTGAAACAAATTTAAAATAGAGCGTTCATGAAACGCTCCGAAAAAATTCTTTTCGGAGGCGGCAAGATTAAAAACAAGATCCAGCATGCTGCGAACTTCATCAAAGATTTCTTTGTCTAACAATTCTCTATTGGCAGGTTTTGTTTTTTCGTAGCGTGTAGAAACTTCTTTAACAAGCCGGCGTGATTCCAGCCAAACCGGTCCGCCGGTGTGCATAAAGGTGTAACTGATTGTAGCGATGATTCCAATTAAAAAGGTAACCGACGTGGATATTCGAACGGCGCGATAGGCATTTTTTGAACGAACATAAAGCCGGAATGGTGTCCGTTTGAAAACCATTTTGTAATTTGGATCGATGTCTCCGGCAATGAATTTTTTCCAATCTTGATTCAGTTCTGCAGGAGTCAACTGAGAAAATTTTGGCGGCATATAGACCGTCACGCGCGTGGGTTTCGGAAGGCCTTTTGTTTTGTCGTAAATGATTCTGACAGCTTCGTCAATTGCTTCCGGTCTTTTTGTGATGATCCCGGAAGAGCTTTTGATTTCCACTTGCTCTCCGCCGTCAAGTGCATTCCACAAAAGAAAGAATTTTTTTTCACTGAAATACTGGATGAAATGGTTAAACGTAAACCACGCTAACCCAGCTGCCAATGAAAAAATCAAACTTGGCAACCAAAGCCAGGTCCAGAAACCGAATGCAATCGAAAGCGCTGTAAGTACAGTTACGCTAATAGCAAGAATTGGCAAACGGAAACGGTTTTTTAAAGCAGGTTGCGAATTCGAAATGGATACGATATGTTCGATTCCCGAAACTGGTGAGTTTGTGCGCAGTTCCGCGCGTGCGGTAGCGAGGCTTGTTTGTGCAGCACTGATTGTAGATGCCGGAAAAGGTTTTCGTGCAACCAATATATGCATAGCCGCTTCGATTCGAACCTTGCCCGGATTCTTTTTTTCGAATGCGCGATCTCGATTGCGATTCCCGCCCCAGCTGTAGCGAAATAACATTGCAGTAACAGTATCGGGGATCGAATCAAATGCCGGAACGCTTTTTCTATCAAGAATTCTCTCGATTTTTATTTCTTCCGAGCGTTCAATTGCAAAGCCGGCTTCCCGTAATCTTTTTTTTAATTTATTCTGGGTCGCCTTAGCCCACGAGGATTCTTTCCTAACGATAAGGGATTTGTGTTCGCTCAAAAAATGATCCAATACCTGATTGAAACGGCTCTGCTCAAGCGAAAGCTGCACCAAAACCGAACCGGGGTTTGCAAGATATGACCTGAAGAACTTTTGAACGGATAGATTATAGGAATCTTGAAAAGAATCTCCCAGATAAGTTTCCAGTTTGTCTTTTGCCAAATAAAGCAATTGCGCGGGGATATAAGCCCCGTCGACAGTTTGAAGAATCGGAAGCAGAATTAAATTTTTTTCAGATACTTCGCTAAATTCGTGTTCAATATTAGGCAATACATCAAAACCATGGAAAAGTATCCCGCTCGGTTTCAAAGCACGATAAACTTCATGGATTGTCTTTTGAGTGTCTGCCGCTGGCATTGTTCCATGAAGGATTGAAAGGCCCGCCACAAATGGCACTGAATTATTTTCAAAAGGTAAATTTGGCAGTTGAATCGTTCTACGTTCCGTAGGGCGTGATCGAGAATATGAGAGATAATTTTTATTTTGATCGGTCTCGATCCATTTGACGTTCATTGGTAACTGATCTCCGACTAAAGAACGAAGTTCGCCGATGCCAGCTCCAATTTCAAGAACCTGGGTTTCAGAACCTAAAGCGCGGAGGAATTCGCGTTGTAAACTCTTCGTCAAAACCAATCGACTGAATTCTCGAACCGGTTCATAACTTGCAAATTCGGGAGGAACTTCTCGGTTTTTTAATCTCTCTCCCGCGCGCAGCTCAGACCTTGATGTTTCACTCGAGGACAGAGTTGAGATTTGATGGTTTGTCAGTGTGAGTTCAGCGGCAAGGGCGGATTTCGGTGTCAGTAGTTTATTTTGGAAAAGATCAAATTTTTCGCGAAGTGTGGATTTTAATTTGGCGAAGTACGCATCAAAAAACGAGCGAAGCTCGCGCTCGATTTTATCTTGTTCGTTGCGCGTTACACTTTGCGTTTCGTTGTCAGCGCTTTTTTTCAGATTTGATCCAGCGAATTCATCAATGTAACGCGTGTAATTCGTGGCTTCTGTGATTCTTCCTTCCCGAATGGATTCTTGAATAATCCGGTCGCGCCATTGCTTGAGGTTAGCGTTGGCGCTCAGTGTTTTTTCAATAAAATCTCTTGCAAGCGCATCCCAAAGAGAACCATGAAAGTATTTCATGAAAGAGCGTTTATTTTGTATCGCATTCAAATAATTTGATTTGTCACCGATTTCGTAGATTTTCGGACGTATCGAAACATATGGAATATTCGCTTTTTTCAACTTCGCCTTAATGCCTTCTTCATGAAATCCGCCGGTTGCAATCAAAGCAACTTTCGCTTTTTCTTTGTCCATGATATGAATGGCGTTTTGGAACAAAGTCGCATCCCGCTTGAGTGCAAGTTCGTAGAAACGGATGTGGGTTGAGAAACCAGAAACCTGTTGCCAGAGGCCAGAATCTGGTGACTGGTGACTGGTATCTGAAATCTTACTTTCAATTTCTTTCCATTCTTTATGAGTAAGCTCAAGTTTGGCAAACTGTCTTAAGAGATTGAAACAATGGTAATCTTCGAGGATTTTTCTTTCTTCTTCTGATTGGGGAAGTGTGTTTCTTAATTCTTCTTCCAATTGTTCCAGTTCTTCAAAGAGCTTCGTACCTTTAATAGATTGTAAGGTTTCGAAATGTTTGACGGTTGATTTGAGCATTTCCGGAATCTTTATTTGTGAAACCTCTTGAATGGTTTTCGCCAGTTCTCCCGGATCAAGATGATTGGTTTGATACGCTTGAATCTTTTGATTGATTTCCTTTTGTTTGTCTTTGGAGAGCATTGAAAAAACCTTCTCTTTAAATTCCCGGATCAATTGATGGATGGCGATGTCAATCTCCGGCCCTTGAAAGGTTTTTTCATAATCTTCGCCGGCGAAGATTATGGCGAGTTCGGGGTATTGCATTGGTAGGGGCGACGCATGCGTCGCCCGTACGGTTGCATATAAACCCATCAATGTTCTCACATATTCCAATAGGTTTATCTTTTCTTCATGGAAAGATTGATAGGAATCAAGAAAGGTTTTGATTTGCGGTCGCAGGAAACGGCTGCGGCTATTTCCCGCAATCACATCTTCTTCTTTTTTCAGGAAATCGAGAATTTCAGATTTTTTTTGAAGCGCGCTTAGGAAAGCTTTTTTGTTTTCCTGATATAAATTTTCCGATTCAATTCCATAAAATTTGGTATTAAAATTCTGATTCAAAATTGCTGCAACCTCCCCGCCTTGCAAATCACCTTCTTTTAAATAGTCATCCAGAATTCTTTCTTTTGCTTTTTGATCCGGAAAGGCTTTGAAGAAAAGAGAATCCAATTTACCCTCGCCGCCTTCTAAAAGCACAAGAGGAAGCTCGAGATTTTCCTGAAAGTAGTGAATGAGTTTTGAGATGCTTGATTCGGCATCGTAATTGGCATGCGCGTTCTGGATGAATAGAACGAGTTTGTCCGCGGAATTTTTGGGTGAAAAAATTTCTTCAATTGTTCCGAGCGCCTCTGGAATTTGGACGGATGTAATTGTGGGGGCGTAATTCATCACGTCCTTTGATTCGGACGTAATAAATTGTGCCCCCACATTTCCATATCCATTCACAGAAGTATTTAAAAGAGTGAAGGAAATGAGCAGAAAAAAAGCGCTGATTTTTCCCAAAGATGAAAAACGAAAAGAGTTTAAAGGGTCAAGATTCGGTTTATTGGCCATTCGCCAAATACCAACTTTCTAAAAGAAGCTTACAAAGTATACCTTTTGATCACCTAAAACTCAAGGCAATGTGGAAATATTAGGTGTAAAAAAATGTATAAGAAGTTCTTATTAGAACTAAGGATTTGGTTTTGGGGGTTGATCAGTTACACACTCGCTGACAATTTGCTCACATTGTTCTGGCGCCGCACCAGCATCCAGCGGCCATTCTCGATATTGATAAACTGAGCCAATGGTATGTGTGTCTGGAGGGTATGGCGGGTGAGGACAGTCGCCAAGGATGGTTGAGATTCCTGCATAACACTGATCAGGCGGAAGAGGAGGACATTCACCATGAGGTCCGCACCAAGGGCCACCGCAGCAAGAATAATAATCTTCATGAACTGTTCCCGGAAATATTTCTCCTTCGTTAATCGTGCCCGCAAGTCCCATATTGTAACATTGTGAATATGGATTTTGATTCGGGTTGGTTCCGAGGTATTGTACTTCTGTACAGGTGCAACCGTTTTGGACCGTGGCGGCTGGACTACTTGGATCATCAGGATCTACAGGTCGCGCTTCCAAATTTGGCATGCAGCAGCCAAAATTTGGAAGAAGCGGAATTTTAAATTTTGCGGAGTCTCCATTTGCAGCAACGCCGCGTAAATTTGCCCAAGGTTCTACGTTAATGGTTTGTCCATCCGGGTGCGGCCAAATCCATTTGTCTGGCGCGGTCCCATTTCCATCCAAAGCCACACCATTTGGAAACGCTTGAACGCCTTCTATTGTAACTTTGATATACCATGGCCAGTCCGCTTGCGTGTGTCCGTATTTCAAAGACATGTTAGGGGGAAATTCCGTCATCCATTCGTGTTGAGCGCCTTCACCCATGAATTTAAAAGTTGGATTGAATAAAAGTGAGGCGTCTCTTTCGTGAACAGCGGCAGATCCGTAAGCACCCTGAAGGTTGTAAACATATCCCGGGCCGCGTCCTTCATGCTGAAACCGTGGTTTTGCACCGACTACTTCTGCTGTAATCGATCCGTGAAAAGGTTTCACATCACTTGTAAAAATAGCAGTAAATTGCGGGCCAACATCTGGAAAGGAAAGACCTGCAAGCAAAACGGAAGGTGCAAATTCAACAAAAGTTACTTCTCTTCCTGTTACCACTGCTTGACAGTATTTTTCGTAACCATTCCAATTGTTGTATTCGCTATGGCATTGTTCTGGCGGGAGAGAAGTTGTTCCGCGAGTTGATTGGCTTGTTTGAACTTCTCTTAAGAAAAAACCTAAAAGCCCGTCTCCGTTGCTAGTACAAAAAGGTCCGGACGGATGTTGGGGTGGTGTGGACGTGCAAAATAAATGTCGCTGATTTCTTCCGAGAAGATCATTGCTTAATAAATCTGAGTCGTGTTTAACGGAAGAATCAATGCTGAGTTGGCAAGTTCCGATGGACCAGTAATCCATTACCTCGTTGCCAAAACCAGGCGCATCACACTGTTCTGTGAAAATAGCGGCTTTTGGCCCGTAACCGGAAAAAAACGACGGATAAATATTAATTTGACACCGATTCCCGGCATCTCCCGGCCAATTAGGATTCGGAGGATTCCCGTCATCACATCGTCGATTGCCCGAATCGTAACCAAAGATGGAACCCGTATCATCATGATAAGGACCGGGTTGACTGCAATTCAGATTCCTTGTTGGAAAACCGAGCGCTTGTGCACGCGCTCTCACTGCTTCGCAGCACTGTGGCCCGTAAGGAATATTTGGATAACAAAATGCTGCCAAGCTGCCGTCCGCGCGTCCATGTCCATCCAAAATATACGTTTGTGCATACATGAGTGCCTGCGCAGAAAAATTTTCCCGCGGCGTTCCAGCAAAACGCCCGTCAATTTTATGAATCTGATAACCGTACTGTTGTAATGAGCTTAACTTGTCTCGCAGAGTAGCGCCCTCGTTTGATGAATAGGGCGCTGTATAGGCACCTTGTAAAGCCGTGATACAAGTATTTTTTGGTGTAACAGTCAGAAAACCATAGTCATCGTAGTTTGGAGTACATGAGCTTGATCTCTGACCGCTTGTTTGTAAAAACGCGTTTCGGATTTGTTCGGTCGACCAGTTTTCTTCTTGAGCATTTGCCGCGTCTTGAAGTGCAAATTCCAAATCACTTCTGAAAAAGCGCGAAGGTCTGCGATTTTTCCCCGGCTCAGCATAAACAAAATATTCTGAAAGGTCCTCATTTATTTCATTTTCTATTGAATGGGCCTCTTCATCAATGGTTTCAAAAAAATTGACAAATTCAGGTACGAGTTCAAAAGGTACCGCTTTTTCGCCGTCCGCCCAGGTTGGAACTTGAATGAGAAGTGTATCTGGAAGCGAATGAAAATCGTAGTGTTCAATCAATCCGTTTGATTTCAGAGAATCTAAATAAGAAGTCAAAAATTCTTTCACGCCAGAATCGCGCGCTGAAGCCAAATCAGGAATTACTCCGGAACGTTTTACCTTGAAGAACCAGTCTCTCAAAAATTTAGCGTAAAGCCGCTGAACATTTCCTGTGATGGCAAAACCAAGGTTTTCCGTTTGAAAATCAACTGGCATGAGTTCATAATTTGTGATTCCGCGTTGTTCGCCAATTGCAATGGTTTGATCCGGATCAGACAGATTTAAATAAAGGAAATTGTTTTCATTGTAAATAACCTGTGTTTTTTGATTGGAATCGTAAAGGTGAGTTGGTGTTAATATTCCGCCGCGGTTTTCATTGTACAATCGGAGAGCTGCGAGAAATTGTGAAAAATCTCTGTTCCAAATTTCATCAAAATTGGAAAACGGAGATGAAGAAATGTAACCTCGCGCAACCAGTTGATTGTATAAGTCAGTTAAGAAAAATTCAACCGCTTCGGAATTTTGTCCCGAATTTTCTTGTTGAATATTTTGGGGAAAACCAACGGGAGATATTGAGAATGAAAGAAAAGTTATTGCAATGATTGAAAAAACCGCCTGGAGCAAAAATTTTTTCATCGTCAATTGAAGTCACTTTCTTGAAAAGGCTTTAGATTAAGAGGTATGATAAGTATGACAGGTAGAATTCTTATCATAAGTGGATTGATCCGTCAATCAATTTTTTAGAATTTATTATTTTTTGCGGTTTTCAACAGTTACAGTTGTATGAATTCCACCGCGGATAAGGAAATCGCCGACTACCTTTATATATATAGGCTTGGTTGCCTTGACGAGGTCATCCAATATCTTATTTGTCACGGCTTCGTGAAAGGCGCCTTCGTTTCGGTAGGACCACAGGTAAAGTTTGAGGGATTTTAATTCAACGCACAGCTTATCTGGAATGTATTCAATCCGGATCGTCGCGAAATCCGGCTGGCCCGTTTTGGGGCAAAGACAAGTGAATTCCGGACATTCGAAGTTAATGGTATAATCACGCTCCGGATTCGGATTCGGAAACGTTTCCAGCTTTTTGGATGGTTTCGAAGGCATGCCGCGAGTTTATCACAAAAAAAAATGACAGTCACTAATTGCGGTGACGAACACTCAGTTTTACTTAAATTCTTTGGTTTGTTATGCTAATGACTGGCCCGGATAATCCTCATGGCTGTGTTTTCTATCGCATTCGAGTATGCACGCCTTCCTGTTTACAGAACAAATTGCCTGGTCTGTCATAAATTTTTGGAAGCAGCTGTCCCAGCAAGAATCGAAATCTGGATATTGTATATTGCAATCATTACGGCAATCATCGATGCAATCCCAGAAGCAATCAGGGGAGTCGTGACCATCACAAAAACGGCGGCAAGTTAGGTTGCAAGCACTATAACAACTACCACCTTCTGGGTAGAGGTGATTGCAACCGGCTTCGCAAGTGACAACCTGCTTGTTTGCAACGTCCATGCAATCTTCGTAGTCTTGTTCACAACCAGTTTTACATTCCTTTAAGGTCTCATGATTTAGCGCAAGTGCTGGTTCGCTACCGATAAGTAATAGTCCACTCACAAAAATTGATAATAGAAACATTAGCTTTTTCATTTTCTTCCTTTCGGCGAGATTCAGTCAAAATGACTTTCTAAATCATTTAACCTATTCAAATCTTACCCCCCCCTGTAAAATTGCAAATTTATCTTGCAAGTTTCTATCAAGCGGCTTTGTGAACCAAATAAGCGGTTGGAAAAAGTGATTGAAAAAATCTTCTTTTCAGCAGTTACTGATTATGTTATGATTTAGCGTACTCTTAAACGTACGGAAAGGGTTTCTCAATGGATAAAGATAAAATTCTCCCGGTGACAGACGCTCGAAAAGAGCTTTATTCTCTCGTTAAATCGTGTAAGTCACGTTCTTTAAGTTTTGTTTTGACGTCAGATGGCGAAGCAGTTGCGCGGCTTTTGAGCGAGGATGAATATGAATCGCTCATTGAAACACTTGAAATCTTGAGTGATCGCGATCAAGTAAAAAGACTTGCAAAAGCTATTGAGCATATTAAAAAAGAAAAGCTTTACACACACGAAGACGTTTTTGGGCATCCTCAGGATAAATAAAAGTTTGCCCGAATGGCCGTTCATCAACTCAAGTATACTCCAGAGGCATTAGAAGCAATTTCGAAGCTTCCCAAAAACTTGAAAGAAATTGCGGAACGTGTTGTAATTCATTTAGCTTCGAATCCGCTTTCCGGGAAAAAACTATCAGGAAATTTAAAAGGAATATTTTCAACCCGAGTGACGCGGCGCTATCGTTTGCTCTATCTTGTGAAACATAAAGAAAAAGAAATTATCATTCTTGATTTAAAACATCGTAAAGAAGCTTACGAATAGAAAACATTTTATATGTCGCAGAATTTAGATCGATATCAACGTCAATATTTATTCAAGCCGATTGGGGAAGATGGCCAGCGGAAAATTTGTGATTCGCGTATTGCGGTCATTGGCTGTGGCGCGCTGGGCTCCGTGATTGTAAGTACGCTTGCGCGCGCGGGTGTCGGTTTCATCAGAATCATCGATCGCGATTTTATCGAGCTTAACAACCTTCACCGGCAAGTTTTATTTGATGAACAAGACGTCAAAGATAAACTTCCAAAAGCGGTGGCAGCTGCTCGAAAAATCAAACTGATCAATTCTCAAATTGTTGCAGAACCAATCGTTTCGGATGTGAATTTTACAAACATTGAGAGTCTCATTCGTGACGTCGATCTTGTGATGGACGGAACGGATAATTTTGAAACGCGATTTTTAATTAATGACGCATGCGTGAAGCTCGGAAAACCTTGGATTTATGGCGCTTGCGTCGGCGCGCAAGGCCTTACGATGACGATTATTCCGGGAGAAACCCCGTGTCTTCGGTGTGTTTTTGAATCCGCTCCGCCGCCTGAGCTTGCGCCAACGTGTGACACCGCAGGAATTATTGCGCCGGCCGCGTACACGATCGCCTCTTTGGAATGTACCGAAGCGATCAAGCTTCTCAGTGGAAATAAAGCGGCGCTTTCGAAATCTCTCTTCAGTGTGAATGTGTGGACGCAGGAAATAAAACCGTTTCGACTCAAAGAATTGCGCGATTATACCAATTGTCCAGCATGCAAACGCGGCGAGTTCTCATTTTTAAATGGAAAAACTTCAAGAACGCTTGTGCTTTGCGGGCGTAATGCAGTTCAAGTGAGCCGGGAAGACCACAAAAAAATTAATTTTGAAGAACTTGCAGGAAGACTTGAAAAAATCGGAAAAGTTTCGTTTAATACGTATATGCTTCAAGCTGAAATTGAGAAATTTAACATGACCGTTTTCTCGGACGGCCGGGTTATTATTAAAGGTACAAATGACCCAACGCAAGCAAGAACCGTTTATTCAAAATATATTGGGGTTTAATCTTCGATGAAGGGCGGGTTTTAACCTGCCGAACTTAAATAAGGAAAAAATAATGGAACAAGTTATTTTGACGCGCGGAGGTTTTGAAAAATTAAAGGCAGAGCTTCGATATTTAAAAGAAACGAAACGCATTGAAGTCGCAAATCAACTCGAAGCGGCGCGGGCGCACGGAGATTTGAGCGAAAATGCCGACTGGGAAACTGCGAAAGAAACCAAAGCGCAATTGGAATCCAGAATCCGAACTTTGGAAGAAAAATTGATTGCAGCAAAAGTAATAGAAAGCTCCGCCGATGTTCCAACTGACAAAATCTATTTCGGCGCTTGGGCGGATTTGAAAAATTTAAAAACAGGTGATGCGATTACATTTACGTTCGTAACGCAAGACGAGGCTGACATTTCCAAAAATCGAATCTCGATTCAATCGCCAATCGGAAAGGCACTTCTCGGTCGCGCAGTCGGAGATAAAGTGGACATCAAAGTTCCGGCCGGCGTTATTTCATATCAAGTGCTCAAAATAGGCCGGGCATCCTTGTGATGAATGGGTTAATTCGATTGATAAAGAAAGTTTATTTTCTGAGCCTGATCGTTTTATTTTCTTTTTGTTCTATTTCTTACGCAGAAAAAACCCAATCAAATTCAGGCCCCAAATATAAATTGGTTCGCGGTCTTAAAAATATCGCAACGTCACCCGCAGAAATTGCAAAACATATGATTATCGAAGCGGCTCACGCGAAGCCGGATTTTTTAGGGTCAGTTTACGGTGCATTTTATGGATCCATGAAAGGGGCGGGTTTGGGTTTAGCGCGTTTTGGATCCGGCCTTTGCGACGTTTTTACATTTCCTGCGAGGCATGACGACACGTGGAATGCGCTCTTTCCGCTGCCGCCATTTACCTTTGAAGAGACGAGGAAAAGTATCGAAGCAAATTGAGCAGAAAAGGCACATTCTCCGGCAAATTTCCAGAAAAAAATCATCTCGGATCGGTAAGTAAAATTTACCTAAAGTTGTGACAAAAATAGCCGTTTCTTAGATTCCAAAATAATTTGATATTTGTGCTTGACAAGGGTTTAATGTGATCATAGAATAACGCCCCTTTCGTAAAAGGAATGAAACATCATTCCCTGAAAAAATTTGCGGAAGCGAGTTTTGAAATCACTTTTAGATTTGAAACGGCAGGCATTTTCTCCAAAAGAAATTTGCCTGTTTTTGTTCTTTCACAAAGTTTGAATTTGTGCGAGGGTCGACGTCTCCAGAGTCGAGACATCATCATGATGTGGTGGGGTAGATTTTAACCTGCCAGAATATATCATGTGATGTTTCACAAACTTTCTACGGAGAGTTTGATCCTGGCTCAGAACGAACGCTGGCGGCGTGGATAAGGCATGCAAGTCGAACGGACTTTCTAGCTTTTTCGGAAAGTCAGTGGCGAAAGGATGCGTAAGACGTGGGTAATCTAGCTTTGAGATTGGGATAACCTGTCGAAAGACGGACTAATACCAAATGTGACGTTATTTTCTTTGGAAGATAACGTGAAAGGGTGGGGAGCCGTAAGGTCCTATCGTTCAAAGATGAGCCCGCGGCCTATCAGGTAGTTGGTGAGGTAATGGCGAACCAAGGCAATGACGTGTAGCTGGTCTGAGAGGATGGTCAGCCACATCGGGACTGAGACACTGCCCGGACTCCTACGGGAGGCTGCAGTCGAGAATCTTTCGCAATGGGGGAAACCCTGACGAAGCGACGCCGCG
>OBEQ010843374.1_pt1 | contig 37342 bp, 29 predicted proteins | sample 1670901 | NCBI WGS metagenome assembly OBEQ01 (sample SAMEA104232315, study PRJEB22302) | groundwater metagenome | biome: forest; feature: aquifer; material: groundwater | place: USA | collected 2011-08-07 | depth 5.4 m | reverse complement strand
TCAGGAAATAGCAGCATCAAAAGAAAATATGGCTCTAGTGTGAACGCTAAAACTTGCAAAACAATTCGAACTGAAGTTATGGGACGACTACTAACCCATAACTTATTTGGTTACAATTTTAGAGACTCAGGACAGAGCCATTAGGATCAACTATTGATAGGTTCCCTTTGCAGGCATAAATTCTCTTCTTGAGGCAGGTTTAAAAGCTCAAAGGATTGAAATGAGATTCATAAGATTTATATAACACTTTACTAAAAGAGGATTAATGGATCTTAAAAGAATAGCATTGACAGCAGGAGTTGCAATTCTTCTTTCTTTATTTGTTGTCTTTTTTATTGATGCAGTTTATGAAATGCCCAAATATGAAACTTATTGTAATTCAACTTTTGCTCCAAATTTTCCAATAAAATTAGAGAATCAGTGTAATAACACTTATAATCCACAAGCAGAAGATAGTTGTTATAGACAACAAGGACAAATTAATTATAAATATGATTCAAAGGGATGTCCAAAAGAAGCATATTGTGACTATTGTTCTAAAGATCATAATGCTGCTAATAGTAAGTATAATAAAATTTTATTCTACATTTCTGCACTTGTTGGTGCTCTGGTTATTATTGCTGGATTATATCTTCCAAAAAAGATGGATCCTATTTCTTCAGGATTAATTTTTGCAGGAATTATTCTTTTATTACAAGGAACTATCAGGGTCTTTGGAGATTTAGGAAAATTCTTTAGAGTTATTGTTTTAGGATTAGAATTAGTCATCTTACTTTGGTTAGGATATGCTAAAGTCATCAAGAAAAAATAATTAATTAATTTTTGATTCTATTTCTTTTTTATATTTATCTAAAAATTGATACATTGCTTGATCATTTAAACTGACATCAAGTTTATCAAGCCAACTCTTTCTTGCTTTATGCTGAAGATAATAACAAGCAGAAGTTAACCCTACCAAAGAAGTTCCAATTACACTTACCATTGCTACCTTATAATTCTCATTGCTTATTGCAAAAGGGATTATTGTGGCAAAAACTAGCCCAATACTTCCATTTATTTTTAAGTTCCTTTTATTTTTTTGGATAACTTCGCTATAACTTGTATCAGCATGAATGAACTTCCTAATTTTTGTTGCATATGTTTTGTTTCCTGTAACGTAATATTCTTTGAGTGTCTGTTTAAAACTATCAGAAAATTCATGTTTAGTATTGAAATACGCTTCATACAAAATTTCATCTAAATTTTTTTCAACCATGAGAAACTAAAAATTAGAAAACATTAAAAAAGTTACGTATTTTATAAGCCAAGTCTTTAATGTTCTTTATATCTATTTAAGAGATTGTAAATGAATCTTGGATTTGTTATTAAACTTGTTCTTAATTTTTTTAAGGAATTTTCTATTTTTTCAAAACTATGATAATATCCATACATACCTGCACTTACTACACCTGTACTTGCAAACGTTAGTGCAAGTTTATAATTTCCATTATCTAGAGTCGTCATTAACAATAGACTGGAAAGACAGGTTATTGTTAGGCTAAACTCAGACCTAGATCTTTGTTTTGGCATTTCATTTTTTAATCTCGCTTCAAGATCTTCAATGATATTAGCATTAAGCCCATTTATTAGTTGTTTTGATTCTTCTCTATCTTTTGTTTGATAATAACATTTAATTTGTTCTCTAAATTTTTTAGATTTAATATAATCGCGATAAAATCTTAGTTCTCCATTTTCAGACATTAGAAAAAGTAAAAAGAAAGAGTAAAAAAAGATTTCTACTAATTTAAGATATATCTTATAATATCTTTAGCAATTGCTTTTCCTGCGTTTATATCACTTGGAGTATTTGAAACCCTAATTGCTTCTTTTGGATTTCCTTTCTTTCTTATTTGACCATAACTTCCAGAATTACCTGAGACATATTCTAAACCATATCTTGCTAATAATTTGTACTGATTTGGACTTGGTTTTCCCTTCCAGTCTCTAAATCCAATTTTAAAAGCTTGTTTATATTGTTCATCATTATTTTGTTCTTCTCTTAAAGGCGCATATCCTAAAGCAGTAACTATTGGATTTACCTTATCAAAAAGTTCTTTATGTTCTGAAGCGTTTTTCTTGATATCTTCAACTACTAGATCAGTAAGTTCTTTATTTACAACTTCGCCATTTCTTCCAAATCTTAAAAGAGCCCTATCTTTCTTTACTTGAGCAGTATAGGTTTCTCCAGTATCTAATTCTATTAGGAATTCAACACATTCTCCGTATTTATGAGGGATTATATACATTTTTAATCACGAAGAAAGATTAAAAGAAGAATATATAAGGAAATTTCATAAGATATATAACCCAATATATAAACATATATATACGAAATATTTATATATTAACTAAACCTTCTCTCTTCTATGAAAAGAAAGATCATTAAACTAGGAACGGCAACTCTTGTTTCTTCTCTTCCAAGTCAATGGATAAAAAAATTACATTTGAAAGCTGGTGATGAACTTGATGTTGAAGAACGAGGCAATGAACTTATCTTACGTACTGAAAAACATAGTGAATCTAAACAAAAGGATCTTGAAATAACAAACTTAGACACAAAACTTGTTGCAAGATATATTTTAAGTGCTTATATCTTAGGATACGATGAATTAAAAATTAGATTTGAAAATGATGAAACTTTAGATATCAAACAGAATACTAAGGTTTCCACAATAAATTTAATACAAAATATTGTAAATACTCAATTAATTGGTATGGAAATAATAGAACAAAAAGCAACTTATTGTATTTTAAAGGATTTAACTGGAATAGCAGAAAATGAATTTGATAGGGTTACAAGAAGAGTTTTTTTATTAATCATGTCTCTAAGTGAAGATTTAATTATAAATTTGAAAGAGAATAATAAAAAGAAAGTTAAAGATGTTATCTATGCAAGGGAGAATATTAATAGATTTATCCATTTCTGTTTAAGAATTTTAAATAAGAAGGGACATCTTTTGTTTCAAAAAACTCCCCTTTATTATCATATTGTTATGCAATTAAAACGTATTGCTCAAGTCTATGAATATATTGGAAAAGAATTTGATAAAAGAGATAAAATTATTCCTAAGGAACTTATGCATGCATTTGAAGATATCAATGTTGCATTTAAGTTTTATTATGAACTTTTTTATAAGTATGATAAAGATAAAGCTGTTGAACTTATCAAAAAAATAAGAAACTATTATATTCTAGTAAATAATTTACAATATCAAGAAAAAACTTACTCTGGAGATATTTTATTAATAGGGAGATTAACAATGATTGCTGTTGACTTAATGGATTTAGCAGAACTGAGAATTAGTTTAGAACTTTAATCATTTCTTCACTTTTTTATTTTTTCTATTGTAAATATTGCAAAATCTTTGGAAAAGTAACTGTAAAAAGAGTTTAATAATTTTACCTTAAAATTAATTTTGTCTTTTTTAAGAGTAAAAATTCCATTTTCATCAGGATATGTACAATTTTTATACTTTGTATCTCTTGCTTCTTCCCCTTCTTTAAAATAACACCCATACGCATCACAGCACTCTGCTTTTTCAAAATTCATTTCTGCATATTGATCTTGTGCAAAACAAGTAGCATCAATCATAAAACTTGTAATCTTTGTTTCTTTTTTTAAATAATTAGGATCTTCTTTGTTACAACTTTTTCTTAAGATGATGGGTCTGACATCATATATCTTGAAATTTTTTCCTTCAAATGGAACATCAATAAGATTCCTTTCATTTGGATCAAATGTATACTCAAGAGCAATAACTGTTTTGTTTAATTTTGAAACATCTTTTCTTGCTATTCTTTTAGGAGGTAATACTTCTTGAGCATTTACCTTATAGAATTCTGGATCTCTTAAATCATATCCTCCACCTCTATTTTTTATAAATATTTCTGAGGGTAGTGTCGTTGTATTTCCCTCTGAATCTTTTGCATTTATAAAGATATCATAAATTCCTTCTGGAATAGTTACATCACCTACAAGAGATTCTAGCGGTAAATTAGCAAATCCATACCATGAAGATAAACTTTCTATAAAATTAATAGAACTAGAAGAATAAAGAGCAAGCTCTGGTATAAATGTGCTTACAGTCATATTATATTTTGGTGTATTTCCAAGATTGAATATTTCAACTATTACATTTCTTTCACCAATATCCATACCACTAATATAAAAATCATTTTTTTTCTTTTCTTGCTCTGTTGTAGAGCTAAATTCTATTGGAATAAAATTTCTTGTTAATACTGAATTTTTGTCGTATGTTTCAAACAAAAAGTAAGATACTCCAGAAGGTTTATTTTTAAATTTTAATTTTTGCGCTGGAACGATACACTTAAAACCACCTTCATGAGGAAAATTTTGTTCTGTTTTTACTTCGCATTTAGTTTCGATTAAGGTTTCATAAAATGCTTTATTATTTGTATCAACACCTAAAAATTTTATTCTTGCATTTATTTCCCTTATTATTTCATAAAAAGTTTCTTCAGAACTAATATTAAAATGAGTATATATTCCTATACTTGGATTACTTTCTTGAATTGTTAAAGGTTTTATAATTTTATTGAGGTTATAGGTTGAAACTACATCCTTATTATTCGTTCCTAAAATTAAAAAACCATCGTCTAAATAAAAAGCATTATTTACGACTGCTGATAAATCAGTTTTACTTTTTGTTGTTAATTTAAATTTTTTGGGGGCAAATTTATAAGGCATATTTTCATGATGTTCATCTAATACTTCTGTTCTTGCTATTATATCATAAACAAAATTTTCTACATCCCAAATATCAAAACCCCCATCAATTCCAAAATTCCAAGAATCAAGAGCATTTCTACACCTATAAATTTCATCTCTTGTATCTTTCTCTATTTTATTTAATGCTTGACTATCATAAAATAAACATTCATTACTTGTTTTTTTAGCAAGTGGATTTATTAAACCATGAACTCCAACAACAAAACTTGCTAATGCATATTCTACTTTTCCAGTTCTCTCGATCCTTGTTTTGAAAGATTTTACAAGCTGTTCTATTTCCTCTGGTTCCCAATTTTTATCTTCTTTTTTTCTTTCATATTTAAGTACAAAATAATCTTGTAACGTATCTTTATCAAATTCTGAAACAAGAAGTCCTTCTGTGCATTCCTTATTTTTTTTACATACTTCTTTAAAACCGTTACTACTTAGATTACTTAAAAGTGCAAGTATTAAATCTTGATCTCCAAATCCATATTTTCTTGCAAATTCAGCAACTATGGGTTCATAGGCTCTTACTTCTAAATCTAACTTATGCGCGTTAGGTACTTCACTTTTCCTCTTAGTTATGTTTCTTTCTAACGCTTCACTTCTTAACTTATCTTTAATTTCTTTTTCACCAGACTCATCAGGATATCTTAAAAAATAACCTGATGCATATCCATATTCTACATCATCTGGATTTGTATATGTTATTTCTGGATGTGAAAGAACTTCTATTTTTTTAACAAGTGTATTTACTCCATTTACTGTTCCTGCTACTACAATTGCTCCTACTGCTCCTTGAACAATTCTTTTTAATCCTCTTTCTTTTTGTCTTTTTGCAACAACTTTATTTGCTTCTTCTGTAAAACCTTCAATTTCAGCTTTTTCTTTTAATAAGGGAGAAATTATTTTTCCCCAAGCATCTCTATCTGGATTTAATTTTCCTTCGATGTCCTGAAACTCATCTTCTGTAAGATAACGCATCCCAAAACTTTTTCTTGCTTCTGAACTAGGTACTTTAGAAAAATTATTTATTTCTACTAGACCTCTAAGCGTTGTAGCAAATTCATTACTCTTTGATCTTATTCTTTGATAAACCTCAAAAAGTGCAGAATTATTAAAATCCTTACTTTGTAATTCTTGCATTTCTGAAAAAAGAGTGTTTAAACCTCTTGTGAAATAATAGGAAGAAATTTCTTTAATTATTTCTCTTTTTTCTCCTAAACTTTTAAGAACGTTGTAATATTTATCTGCACTTGCAGCAAGATTTAAATCTCCCTGTATTCTTGTTATTTTTGCTAAGGCATCAAAATAAGGTCTTGTAATTTTTCTTTTTTTAGAAATACGATCAAAAGCATGATTGTATATTTTTTCTTCTCTTCTTACATTAAAAGAATCTGTACTAAGTAATAGTCTGTTTAATGGAAGATGCATACTTCCTATTGCTGAAGGATCCCAATCTCCAATTTTAAATGAAGTATATCTTAATACATCATCTTCAGCTTCTCTTGTATTTACAATAATATTATTTGTGTGAAGATCAAGATGAATTAAACCAGGATCATCGTTTTGTAAAAGTATATTTATATCTTTATAAAAATCAGATAAGAGATTTCTTTTTTCTTGATTTAGTGGTAAAGCAAAACAGTTATCTAAGTATTTTTCAAAAAATATTTTCTGTGCATCATATTTTTTTATTATTTGTCTTTTTCCAACTAATCTCTTCATTCTTGAAGGGATGAAATCTCTTTCTTTTACTTTATCAGTTATTTCTATAAGAGTATCGACAGTGTCTTTTAATAATCCAACTCTTTGTTCTTCTGGAAGCTTATAAAATATTTTAGCCATGTCGTTTCCTGTTGTAAACATGCTTGCCATCAGTCTTTTATCAAATCTTTTTAATGGTCTTACTACATTTTTGAATCCCTTCTGAGCAAGAATATTTTCAACTTCAGAGAGCGTATCAAGTTCATTTTCTCTTGTTGAATATTTTATTTTACTTCTTAGAATAATATCCTCTCCTAAATCAAGACTAACTTTTGCTATAAATCCGTGTCCTTCTCTATAGGTCTTTGCTTCTGTGCCTATAAGTTCTATTTTAATTTTAGAATCATTTAAGATAGAACCTTCTTTAAATGATTTTATGATTGCTTCAAGAACACCTATTTTTTCTTTGACTGTTTCTGTTTCAGTACTAATAGATTCAGTTAAAATACTATCAACAAATTCACGATAATTTGCTCTACCCATTAATTTTTTTAGATCTCTTACTGTGAGCTTTTCTGCCATTAATTAATCACTCTATAGTAGTATATAAATATTTCCACCTATATAAATTTTAAAATATCATGAAAGTTGTCTATTTTATGAGTTTTAGGGATAAAACTTAAATCTAGGCAGGGATCATAATTGAACGCTATTGTTTCAAGACCATATTCCCTTGCTCCTTTTAATTCATCATAATCATGGGCTAAGAAGATTGCATCTTTCTTTTCTATTAGGTTTCTTCTTAATGCAAGATCAAAAAACCTAGGATCTGGTTTTTCATTTCCAACATCTTTAGAAGAGATAATGTCATGGATAAGCCCATATAATCCCATGTCTCTTAATTGAGGCATTAACTGATCTCCTGGAAGAGAAGCGTCTGAAAGGATAATAAAAGGAATTTTCCTTGTTCTTAATTCTCTAAGCGTCTCTTTAACTCCTTCGATGACTACTCTTCCTTTGTGGTTTAAAGTACTCTTTCTTTCCTCTGAATGTTTATACTCTCTTATTTTATTTTCAAGTCCTAGAGAAACTAAATAATCAGTAACTGCATCATCAAACGTATACTTTTTTTCTGTGTTCGAAAGCTGACGAAATTTTGCAAACCCATTTTTAAACTGACCATACCCAATATTTTTGTATTTTGCTACAAAACTATACACTGAATTTTGACCAATATTAGTAAAAATAATATCTCCACCATCACTTAATATTGCTTTCATAGTTTTATTTTCCTTTTCGTTTATTTAATCTTAGTGACTATATTGTATATATTTATTCTCTTATAGTTCTATAATTTTGTAATTTTCTGAATCTTGTTATTACTCTAGTGATGTTTTCTGGATCAGGAAGACTATGATACCATTCTCCTATTTGATGTTGTTCAGCTGCACGTTCATGAACAGCATTAAAAGCTGAAGAATAATTGTTTCTTGCATAATGTTTCTTTGCCTCATTAACTTTTTCTTCACCATAAAGATAATAGGCCATTATCTCTTCATTAGTTCTTCCTTTATCTTTTAATTCCTTTAGATACTTTACGCTGTAATCTATATTTTTTTTAGGATCTCTTATTATTTCTCTCGTTCTGTTACTTTTCAGGATATTTTCAGTTATCATTGCATCACTAAACGTGCTAACTAAAACTCTTTGTTCTGTTCCAGGCAATATCAACGCATCATCTTCTTTTATTGCTTCTCTAGAAATCATTGGACTAAAAATATAGTTTTGTGATTCTTCAGCTTTATTTGTTGAAAGAGAGATTATTGCTAAAACAAGATCAGGGTCCACCCTATATTTTTCACATACCTGATTAACTAAAGGTTCATATTTTTTAATATTTTTATGAACTTCTGAAAAAGGAACATTATCAAAATAGTGCATATCGAAATGAATTAAGATTTTTTGATCAAGGATTATTCTCTCTTTATTTTGAAGATGATCATGCATTCTTTCAACTACTTTTATTAATTTTTTAGTTCCTTCTGAAGGTTCTTCTTCATCGTGATTTGCATTTAAGTATTTATTATTGCTCCTTGTTTCATGTACAATAAGATAATCTAAATTTCGATCATATTCTTTTTCTCCATATTTATAAAGACTGAAACATCCTGCAAGCAAAGCAACTATTGCTGTTCCTTTACTTATTTTTTTTGCTATGTTTTCTGTTCTTCTTTTAAATCCTAGTTTTGCATATGTTGCTATAGTTGCTTTTTTTATATTGTTTCTCTGAATTCTTTGTTCTTTTTTTAGCGCATTTTGAAGCATATTCCAGGCATGTAGATCAATAGAAGAGATTACTTCACTTCTTTGAGGAGCAACAATATAAAACTCATTGTAACCTGCTGCTTTAAGTCCTTGAGTAAATTCATAAGTTTTTGTTATTATCTTCTCTGAAATATTTTTCTCAAATTCATAATCTTCTAAAAATTCTAGATTATCAAGGCCCCTTCTTAAATACATTCCCGCAATTTCTTTAACCTCTTTTTTATGTTCATTTTCAGGAGATAATTTTTTATAGATTTGTATTGTTTTTCCAGCCAACATTAGATCTTGATGTGCTGCATTTAAGATAAATAATGTTTTGAGTGTATCACTATCTTTTTGATCTTGATATTTTTCATTATTGAACTTATCAACATTTCTTTCAAGTATTTCTTTAAGATACTCCCAAGCTTTTGTTTTACAATAGAGATATTCATCTTTTATAACTAAAGAATTCCTGTTTTTTTGCCATTCATCTTTTACTTCTTCTGTGTATGTATTTTCTAATGGTTTTTTTAAATTTTTCCAGAATGATTCGTAATCTAATACATATAACCCAAATCCAATAAATATTCTATGAATATCTTCAAAAGGCAATCCTAATTTTGCTCCTCCCCAGTCTACAACTTTAATATTTTTTGCATATCCTTCTTCAATTTCACAAATAATATTATCAAAATTAAGATCTCCATGGATTAAACCAGGCGGCATTGATTTTAGTTTTTTATCTACTTTTGCATAAAAGTTTACTACATCTTCTTTAGATCCTTTAAAAAAATATTTGAATCCTGCTAGATAGTCTCTTTTTTCTTTTTCTAGTTTCTTTGTTAAACTATGGTGAGGTTTTGTTTTATCATAAAGTTCTATTGATTCTTTGGTTAAATTAATAATAAAGTCATCTCTCCCTTCTTTACTTAATTCATCTAAACTTTTTGAAATATTTTTTCCCTTTGCATTTGGTGTTGCCATAAATTCTAATTCTGGAAATATAGAAACAATTTCATCTGAAAAAGGATAGTTTGCCTGATTTAAAACTTTTATAATTCTTGCACTTCTTTTTGCTTCTCCTTTTCTTGTGCCTCCAATTTTTGCAAAACTAGAAAAGGTATTTTCTCCTACACTTGAAGTTATGGTAAACATAAGTCCTCTTCCTTCCAGAGCACTTGAACTATCATAATCTCTTAGTTTAATATCAATAATTACTGGTTTTTCTTCTTTAAAATGAGTTTCAACAGCAATGATATCTTCTTCTCTTGAAAGATTCATTATTCCATTGACTATAAAATTTTCAAGAAATTCTGCATACTTTCTTTTTCCTAAATAAGCTTGAAGCAATCCGCTTTCATTTCCTAATTTTTCCTCAATATTCATATTACTTTCTAGTAGTAACATTATATAAATATTTCTAAAATTGTCTAGACCAATATATACCGTATATGTAAAACTGTTAAATAAATTCTTCAATATTTAGGTATTATGACTACTTTTAAAGAAGACTTTCAAAAAATTAATTTAGGACATAAGTCAGATTTAGAAGAACATAAAAAACTTATAAAAGAAAGAGAAGATTTAGAGAATAAATTAAGTTCTTTACAAACCTCAATAGCTACTTTTGATTTGAAGAAAAAGGATCTTATAGAACACTATTTTTCAAAAACTTATGATTCCTTACTAAAGAAAAATGCAGCATATCTAGAGACATTAAGAGATAAAGAGTTATTTTCAGAAAAGACGATTTTAATAGACTTAGAAACATTTGAAGATTATCAGTTACTTGCATTATTAAAAAAACGTGCTCCAGAAGCAGCAGAAAAATTAACAATTGAATACGCTTTAGCTCAAGAAAGAACTACTAAAAGAGAAACTATAACTCTAAGTTTAGAAGAAAAATTAACTCTCCCCTTATTATTTGAAAAAGAAAATGGCTCTGTGAGCCTCTATGTTCCTCTTAAGTATCCTGATATGGATCAAGAAAGATTAATGAAATTGATAAACTGTCATATTACAGAAAAGGCATTTAGTCTCAATAAAGAAGGCATGGATCACTGTTATTTTGATAAAAGTTCTTATCATAAGTTTGGTGAATATCTTAGAATTTATTTTTTAACAGAACATTCCCAAGAGCTTAAAAAAACTTTATGTGAACATGTACCTGAGGAATTTAAAAAATTAAACTTATCTTTCCAGCTTCTTGATCTTACAGAATTACTTCAAGAAGAACCTAAAAAAGAAGATTCTCCTTCTGGACCTTTCTATGTTGTATTTAATTATAAAGAAAGATCTACGAAAGAACATAGATATCTGATAACGAATTATAAAGAAAATGGACATTTATTACCTGATTTAGGAGAAGATTTTACAATAATTTACGGTCTTGAAAATAAAGAATTAGCTGCAAAAATGGAAAAGAGTAGAATAAAAATTACTAAAGACTTCTTAACTACGTATCAGCCAGGAAGATTAATTGCTGAAGTTTTAGAACCTAAAAAAATTTTTAAAATAGTAGCTACAGAACCATTAACAACTCCTGAACAAACAATAGAAAAAGAAGAACTTGAAATAAAAGTTTCAGAAGCAAGTCTGAAAAAAGGATATCTTTCTTATGGCAGTCGTGAATTCTATGAAGGAGAACATCTTCTTTTAAAGTATAAAGACAAACATTCTCTTAAGGAAAATCCAAATTTTGGAAGCTCAACTGCTTTTTATGCAAAAGAAATTTTTAATGCACTCCTTATGGATGGACTTCAAACTGGATCTTTCTTAAAATGTATCAAAACTGGAGAAAAAACTCCAGAAGGACATCAGATCTATGAATATCATCTTACTTAATCCCATGGAAGAACTAAATTTTACACAGGTATGTGACAGACTTGGAATCGCTCCTTATGGTTTAGTTGAACTTCTTAAAAATCATGAACTTGCATATCTCTTTAGAGAACATCAGGTATTTATTCCAACTAAAAGTTTAGAAGAATATCTTTCTAAAAAAGATAAAACTGAAGAACTTTCAAAAAAGCCTGAAAATCCTAACACTGAATTTTTAAAAAATAGATGTTATGATCTCCCCCTAAATGAATCTGGCGTTCATAGGATACAAACAAAATTTACAGAGATCCTTTCTTTATTTCTTAAATATTTTAAAACAGAAGAATCAGAACTGTTAAGTTCTGCAGTTTTTAAATCAAATTCAAGATTTTGTGAAAGGGAAGATAAATCCTATCTAGTTTATAAAACTAATTTAGAACAAACCTTGAGTTATCTCTATGATGGAGGTTTATTAAAAAAAATATTAGAATTTCCTCTGTCAATAGCAACTTTAGAAAATTTAGATAAAATTAAAAAACAAAAAATAAGTTATAAAAGCAATTATGCTGATGAACAATTAATACAAGAGATAGAAGACTTAGGTTATAATTTTAAGTTTTTAGAAGCAATTGTTACAAAGGGTATTGGAAAAAAGTTTTTACATCATCACAAAATCCCTTTAGAAGGCCTAAAATCAAAAGTTCATCATCTTGATTCTATGACCTTAAATTATACTCTTCTTAAACTTGTTACTGATAAAATAGTAAACTCCTCTTCTAAGGGTTGTTCCTTGAACGTTCATTTATCTGAAATATCTTCAGAACCATTAAGGAGGTATATTGATAACTTTATCAATTCAAACAATGAATCCTAACTTAAATTTTCTTGAGGCAATAGAAGAAACAGGAGCGAAAGTATTTGATTTTTTAGATGATCTTGCTAAAGGTACTTTAAAATATCATGTAAAAGAAGGTAACGTAGTTATTACTGATGGTGAAATAACAAAATATAAACTAAAGAAAAATCCAGACCTAGAAAAAGCAGCATCTGAAATTTTAAGTAAAGATTTACCTTCACAACTTAAGGTCTATTATACTTTAGAAAGATTTCTTGATGAACATTCACAAAAAGAAGTTTTAATGTCTATCTGTGAACAAATTTATGATCAATTACCTTTTGAAAGAAAAACAGATTTTTCTCCCCTTATTTTATATGTAACTTCTATGAACTTAGGGGTTATTGAAATAAATAGGCCACCTTATGTTTCAGAAGATTTTAGAAATGTTATTCCTTATCTTAGTCATCTTAAAAATAGAGATAAAATAGAACAGATTATTATTAATGAAGGTTTTAGAAGAATTGAAAAATCAAAAAATCCAGAAGCAGCAAGAGGTGTTGTTGAAGAATACTTAACTTTTCTAAGGAGCATTGAACATGGACCTAAGTAACTTAGAAAAAAAATTAATGAATGTTGTTCATTTTTGGGAAGAAAATTATCACCCTACTTCTCAATTTAATCTTTTAGGACATCAAATATCTCGGATTTATGAAATTGCATTTAATGGACATAAAAGAATTCTCTGTGAAGACGCTACTGGTGCTGGAAAAACCTTAACTTCCTTAGCTGTAAAAAAACATTTGGATCAAAGATTTGGAAGAACTACAAAGGCAATAGTTTTTTCACCTTTAGAAGCGATTAAAAGTGCTTGGTCTCAAGAAAAATTAAATTTTTATTTTGATGGATTAAAAATACCTTCTCAAGAAACAAGAGTTATCTTAACTCCCGAAGACAGACTAAAAATGGATACTCCAATAACTTTAATGAATTATGAAAAACTTGGATTCTTAAGAGATTTTGAAAATAATAAATACAGGGAAGCACTTCTTGAGATGTCTGAAAATTATGATTTACTTATTTTTGATGAAGCACATAATCTTAAAACATTAAGTTCTACTACAAATAAAGCAATAAGAGAACTTATAGAAAAAACAAAAGATAAACCTGCACTTTTACTTTCTGCAACAATTATTCCAAATAAATTAGCTGATGTTGGTTTTATGCTCTATATGCTTGATCCTGTAAAATTTGAATATTATAGCAACAATAAATTTGTCTATAATTTAGATAAAACTGCAATTAAAGATCTTATAAATGAAAGAAGATGGCTGAGATTTTCCCGACAAGACTTAAAAGAAATTTTTAGTTTACCAGAATTAACAGAAACACCCCATTATATTCAAATTTCAGATGAACATGCACTAAAATATTTTGATTCTTGGAAAAAAGAAATGAATATGAAATTAGGATTAAAACTAGATGACTTGAGAAAAATAACTTATGCATCAAAATTAGAAGGTTTAGATGCATTATTAACTAATACTTCTTTGAAAGTTTATAATGATCAAATTCTTATTTTTACTGCATTAAAAGAAGGAGTTATTGATCCTATAAAGAATGTTACTGAAAAAAATATTGGACCTACTGAGATTATTACTGGAGATACGCCTTTAGATAAAAGAATTACTTTAGCTAAGGCATTCACTAATGGAAAAATTAGAGGATTAGTTACTACCAAAGCAATGTCTGAAGGTATTTCTTTATCTACAAAAGAAAGACCTCTTTCAATTATTATATATGAACCAGAATTAACTTTGGGAGATTATGATCAAGAGATAGGAAGAGGATATAGGCCTGAACAAAAAGCACCAGTGAGAGTTTTTGAATTAATTGCTAAAAATTATTTACTTACTCAATTAATGACTGCTGAATTACCTAGATTAGAAGAACAGTTTGAAACTACATTTAAAGAAGACTGGAGTCCGACAACTTTAGATGAAGATAGATATCATAAAAGACTAGAAAAACAAAAAATATTTTGTAATGTTGTTAAGGGTTATACCCTTAATGAGATGCAACAATTAATTGCAAATTTAGATGATTCTTCTCCTATTTCAGAAACTATAAAAATATTTACTCCACAAACTACAAAACCAAAAAAAGAACATAGTCCGAATAAGATTTTAATGGAAGGGGCAAAAGCTGTAAGAGATAGTATTGGAAAAGGTATTGATCATTTAGAAAGCAATCCGAAAAAAAATATTTTAGTTACAGGTTATAACTTACCTCATGAAGATTATTTAAGAACAAACTCAGCAGAAGTTAATAGAATTATTTCTGAAATAATAAAAGGTCTTGAAAAAAAAGAGGGAAATACTTTTGAAAGAATTCTTGATGCTGGATCTGGAAGCGCATGCCTCGCAAGAGTTCTTGGAAGGCCAATTTATAATTTAGATCAAGATAGAGAAATGCTTGAGAATGGAAAAAATATTGCTACTTCTCTGGGAATTTATAATACCTCAAATAGAGATTCTTATTTTATTCAAGCGTATATGCAAAAAATTCCAGTAGTAGATCATTTTTTTAATTTAATCTCCTGTTCACATGCATTTCAGTATAATGGTCAGGGATATGAAAATAAAAGAGATTTAGAAAATATTTTACTTGAGTTTAATAAAAAAACTTCAACGTATCTTATCCTTGGTTTAACCTATCCAACAACAAAGAAAAAAGATTTTGAAGAAATATGCAAAGCTCTTCCTCTTTACGGTTTTAAACCTGAAATTAATGAATTAGTAAGGGGAAATTATCATCATGAAGACATGAAAGATATTCCTTTTAATGGGGTTTATTTGGTTGTTGCTAAAAAAATACAAGAGAAAACAATGCTTGCTGATGAGAAAATTATTGCTTATAATCCTTCGATGTATGCTGCTACTGGAGGCTATAGAAAATCTGAATTATTTGAACAAGGAAAAACTATGGAAGAAGTTTTGGGAGAGAAAAAATGATAGCTAAAAACATTTTAGAACAAGGATTAGATACAATCATAAGAAATTTATATAAAGATTTTGAAGATACTCTTCTTAGTAAGGTTCTTCTTCCAAAAGTAGAAATTCAGTCTGTAAGAAACCAAGATTATAGGGTAAAATTTAATAATGAAAATTATTTAGTCACTTCTTCAGCTTCGACAAGAGTTCCTAGTTCTGTAAAAATACTTCAACCTGTACATGATTTAACAAGTTACTCTGATGATTTACAAGAAGTTGCACTCTTTCATGAACTTAGAGAAAAAGAATACAAAGATGCAAAATTTTTAGATGCACATCAAAGAGCCTTAAATGAATCCACCCTCTATGCATTAAAATATTTAGATCTTGATACACAATTACATTATTTTACTCACCAAGAAGATAGTCCAAGTTTAATAGTTCCTAGAATAGAAATTGAATTAAGACTGGGAAGAGGAAGGGAAAGCTGGAGAACGTATTCTTTAATTCCTGTAAGAAATGGACATTTATCTTTTTTTCCAGGATATGGAAGAAATTTCACTTTACAAACAGATGTTGGTGAAATTGAAACACACTTAACTTCCGCAGCTACTGGAACAAGGAGAGGAATGAGAACTGGAAGTTATATTACTACTGGGTTAAAACCTTGGTATACTGCTCACCCTGAATTACAAACAGGAGACTTTTTAACGGTGGATAAATTAGAACCTCAGAGATATAAACTAAGTATAAGAAAAACAACTTAATTTTTATTTTTTTGAGTAAATCTTGTCTAGCTATAAACAGCAAGAGTTAAGATTTTAAAGTTTATCTTCTCCAGCTCTACATGGTTAATTTAGAAAAAACGTTTAGAGATTCAGTTGCTAGAGCTGAAAGAGAATTAGAATCTATTTGTATCTCTAAGATTCACGATTTAGGTATTTCTAAAACTCATATAGATTTGCTTGGTAGCCATACAGTTGTTACTTATCCTCCTTTAGACTCTTTAATACCTCTTGATGGAAATAATGTTTTTGAAAAATTAGCATTTCAACCAGAAGTTGATGCTTATCTTCATGTTCCTTTTTGTGAATATCCTTGTAAATTCTGTCCTTATACTACTCTTAATCTTGATGGTAAGAATGTTCAAGGAATGCCAAGTTATTTTGATATGCTTAACGTTGAAATTGGGACTTGGACTTATAAATTAAAGAAAAATAATTCTAAAATAAGATCGCTTTATCTTGGAGGTGGAACTCCTTTTGCTCTTCCTCTTAATCAATTAGAGGATCTTCTTTTTTTTATAAAGGAAACATTACCTTTTGCAGATTCTCCTGAAATTTGTGTGGAAACTTCCCCAAAAGCAACTCTTGAAACAGATGCTCGAAGAAAACTAGAGATACTCCAAAAATATGGAGTTAATAGGATTAGTATTGGTGTTCAGTCTTTTGACTTTGAAAGTTTGAGGGATATGGCTAGAACATTTAGAGGCCATGATACTCAAGATGAAGAAAAAGCAGTTCGTATTTTATTAAATTCTGGGATTTCAAATATTAATGTGGACATGATTCAAGATTTACCTCTAGGATCTAAAACTTATTTAGAAAGATTAAAATTTGATTTGAAAAAAATAGCATCATTAATGCCTCAACATGTGACTTGGTATAATATGAGACTTAGACCTGAAGTAACTTATACAAAAATACCTAAAAATATTGTTAATGAAAGGGAAAGTTTACTTACGAGATTAACAATTTGGAATTTTATGGAATCAATAGGTTATAAAGTTCAAGAAGGAGACAGATTTGTTTTAGAAGAGAAATATGAAGACACGTTTAGAAAAACAAGGGGCTCAGTAATTACAGATTTATTAGGAATTGGAGTTTCAGCTTACTCTCATGTTTATCCTCTCTTTTTCCAAAATCCAAGAGTAACCGGTGGTGCAGTAAGAACAGACTCTAAAATAGCAACAAAAACTTATGTTGATGCTGTTAAGAAAAATGGACATGCAATAACTACAGGTTACTTCTTAAGTGATGATGAATTATTGGCTGGTAAATTTGCTTTAGGATTAAAGAAAAAAGTTGACTTAAAAGATGTTGAAGAATTTTTACTTGGTAGACCAATTGCTGCAACATATAATGATTTAATACTCAGTAGAGAAACAAAACTTGTTGATGCTGGTTTATTAGAAGTTTCTTCTGATATGAAATTAGGTTTTACGAGAACTGGAAGATTATTTGAAAATGAAATTTGTGCAAGATTCTACACTCCAAGATCCATTTATTTAGCGCATGCAAAAAGAGGAACTCTCACAATAGAAATAATCAAAAATTGTACTGACTATGAATCTGCAATCTTAATGAGAAATGTCATGGATGAACAAAGGTTTGTAGCTTAACTTTTAATACATAGAATAAAATCATAATAAAGACAGACAATCAAACTTAGATTTATTTTTTTAATAATTAACCAGTATTTCTATGTCTTTGCCAAAGATGTTTTTTAAACTTTCAAATGTTTTTTCTTTAATAAAGACTTTTTTTGGCATTGTTATTTTCATTATTTCTTTTTCTACTTCTTCCATGTTACTCTTTTCTAAATCGGAAAAACTTCCATCTGCTTTAATTTTTGCTTTACTGACTTCTTTTTCTTGAGCATCAATATCATTTATCACATAAGCAATATTCTCTAAAATTATTGTTTCACCGTATTTATCTCCATATTTGAATCTTACTCTAGCTCTATCTAATTCATATCCTTTCTTTCTTTGGATATACTCAATTATACTTTTAATAAAACCTCTTGCTTCTTTTCTTATTTTTTCAAGTTCAGGCCAAGAGATCTTTTTTGTAGCGTAACTATTTTTTGTATCTATGATTAATTTTAAACTCTCTAAGTGTTTATCTGAAAAGATCTTTTTTTCTTCAATAAGATGTTTTTTAAACGTGTTTACTAATTTTGATTTATCATTACAAATTACATCATTAACTTTTAAAGCATCTGTCACTAAACTTAAACAACTTTCATAAATTTCATCAATGCTTTCTTTATCTCTTCTTTTTTGAATCTGCTCGAATAATTTCTTAATTCTTTTAATATAATCTTCAGCATCAGTAAGTAATTCATCAATGTCTTTTCCACTTACTTCTTTAAGTTCCCCATATTCAATATCTTTGTAGTACTTTCTTATTTTAGCCAAGATATCAACATATTTTTTTTCTAAAAGTTTTTCTTTCTTTACAAAGATTTCTTCCATTAAAGTGATTGTTTCTTTTGGAGTAGGAGGTGAAATTCCATATAACATTAATGCTGCTTGAGCTGGATTTAAAATAGCATAGTAAAGGTCATCACCCATAATTCCAATTAATTTTCCTTTTGTTCTTTGGATTAATCTTTCACCCATATCCATCTGGAAATCTATTGCTTCTGGGCTTGGTTTAATTCTTCCCATTTTTAATAATAATTTCCAAGGCATGAAGACTCCTCTATCGTAAATAGGAACGCCATCTCTTAGAAATGTATAAATAACTGGATTTGCATCTTTAATTGCATCCCAGAAATCAGTTAAAATATACGTTTGAATATGAAATGCTTTTTTAACTCCCGTTAACTGAGAAGCATCATACCCCATTCCTCTAATGATTGCACTTAATTTATCTTTTAACTCTGCTCTTGTCATTTTCTTTACATCTGTATCGTCGATCACAACAGCCACATCAATATCATGACTTGTCGCGTCTCCTCTAAACATAGAACCAACACAAACATAACTCACAATATATTTGTCAAATTTCTTAAGAACCATTGTTTTATGCACTTCAGAAATTTTTAAAGCGCCTAAAAAATCCTTAGGATCATATAATGCTGCACCTGCTGCAATCATTTCTAAAATATCATTTTTAGCATCGAAACAATTTTCTCTTATTTCAGCAATATCCATTACGGTTACAAATAAATTTTCATCAATTTCGTTTGCTTTTTTAATTCCTTTTTTAATAACATTATCTCTTAATTCAGCCCAATCTTTTTTATTTTCTACATCAATAACAACGAGAATATTAATTCTTTTCTTTAATTTTTCAGTTTCTTCTGGAGTTAATTTGTCTTCTGGATTTAATCTTGTTGGAGGTAATAACGCAATGCCTATAAGATCCTTGACTTCTTTTGTTAATCCTTTAGAAAATTTATCTAACTTAGATTTCATAGTATCTAATTTTTCTTGCGCCTCTTTTGGCAATTCAGGCATTTTAAAGCTCTGTGGTTGATACTGAGTATAGTCCATTTCTTTTGTCTTAAACCTCTAGAAAAATAGAAATCTTAAGATATATAAACCTTTCTATCTATTAGTTATCAGTGGGTAGTAACAAAATCGTATGGTTTAAATATCCTTATAAAATAGTCTTTCTTTTCTTTAATTATGTCAAAAGTAAAAACCAATAACTGTGTTCTTTTAAAAAATGAGTTAAGTTTGAAAATAAATACTCTTTCTTGTAGTTTAACAATATTATCTAAAGAAATTTATTCTTATCTTGGCTTTCAAAAATATCAATCTTGTAGGGTATATCTTGATTTTGTACAACGAGGTTTTATTTATGGGACTACTAGTGCGAATCCTCTAAAGATAAAACAACAATTAGAAAGACTTTCAAAACTTCTTTATTCTTTAGAGATAGCTCAAGAAGATGTATTAATAAAAACCTTAAGAAAAGAAGCTCTTGGTTTTAATTATCCGCCCTTAGATAAGAATAAATTTCTTTATCAATCTAAAGAAAAGACTGAGATGTATAGAAAATTAGGATTGCTCAATGAGGAGAATTATAAGACTATAGAAACATTAGTACATACTCTTTTTTCAGAACAAACTGAATAATTTGATTACTTGATAAAATTATTTTTAATTAAGTTTCTTTTCTAAGTAATTTGGTCTTCTCTATCTGGAGAGAAAAAAATCATTTAAAAAAATAAAAAGTTTAACTGCATTCAGAGTGTCCGCAGTCAAGACATGTAGGTGAAGAACAACCACTAAGATATTCAACATTAGGGCTATAACATTTTGGACAATGTTCTTGTTTAATCCCAAGGTTAAGTTCTGTAAGTTTCTTTTGTTCCTTATCTCCCATTTTTCCAGTTTTCTCTAAATGTCGTTTTAAAACAACTGCAACTGCATGAGGAATAGAGTCAATTCTATTTCCCCCAAATCCTACAGGTTTATCTCCTTTAGCAGAGTTAAGATGTTTAATTGCTTTTTGTGGATCATATCCTGCTTGAAAAGCTTTTGACATAAAAATTCCTAAAGCTGAAGTTAGACTGCTTAATTCTGTTCCTATTGGAGGAATTGTTGTAAAGATTTTACAAGGCCCTTCAGAATCATAGACAATACTCACATGTAAAGTCCCATATCCTGTTTCTATTTCATAATAATCAGAAGATGCTCCTTTTGTAAAATCTATTTCTCGCACTTCTATTTTTTTAGGCATTTTTTGTGCTATTTGTTTTTCTTCTTTTTTCTCAGTTCCAAGATTTAAAACTTGAACTTCTTTACATCCATCTCGATACACAGTAACACCCTTACAGCCTTTTTGGTAAGCATACAGATAAGCATCTTTAATATCCTGAATCGTTACGGTGTTTGTCATATTGATTGTTTTTGAAACAGCATTATCTGTATGTCTTTGAAATGCAGCTTGACAATCAATATGTGTTTTCCAATGAATGTCATGAGAAGACACAAAAATTTTCTGAATGTGTGCTGGAATTTCTTTTATTCCTCGTACAGAAGAATGATTGTCTGCAATCTTTTTTAATAATAAATTTTTATCAAGCCCAAACCAGTTATGTCGTTCTGCCAAACTTAAAAATGTAGGAATAACTTCATAATAGGTATATTGTTCAGGTGGTGCTTCTCCTTTTTTTAAGGCATCAACAGCTTCTGCTTGATAACGTTTATACGCAATTGCAAAAAAAGGTTCAATACCGCTTCCTTGTAAACCTGCAGTGATTGCAATGGTTCCAGTAGGAGCAATCGTTGTTCTTGCGCAGTTTCTTGGATAATGTTCTTTGCCTCTAAAATAAGAACTGTTCTTATCATAAATACTGTCTTTATAATGATAAAATGCTCCTCTTTTTTCAGCAAGTTCTTCTGAATAATTTAAAGATTTTGTATTGATGAAAGACATAATTTCTTCACCAAGAGTTATTGCTTCTTCAGAATCATAAGGGATTTCTAAGCTCACAAGCATTTCAGCCCAGCCCATCACACCAAGTCCAATTCTTCTATTTCCTTTAGACATCTGTTCTATTTCTGGCAAAGGATAATTTCCCATATCAATAACATTATCTAAAAAATGTGTTGCTAGTTTTGTTGTTTGTTCCAATTGGGTATAATTAACAACATATTTTCCTTCTACTTCTTTAACATGATGAGAAAGATTAATGCTTCCTAAAGTACAAGGTTCCCAAGGTAAAAGTGGTTGCTCGCCACAATCTAAGGATAATAGACCATTTGTAATAAAACTCAATGTTCTCGGTTCAGTCAAATCATAAACTTTTTTAGTACCTAGGGGGGTTATAGAAATAATTCCAGTTGAAAATTCTGCAGCATAAAATTTTTTGGTATAAAAATTATTCAATTTTTCTTTATTCTTATCACATAAGAAACCAATTTTTTCTATAAATTTTATACTATCTCTCGTCATGCTTAATTCAAAACAAATACCCTCAGAATCATAAGTAACTGTTTCTCCATCTTTGTTAGTATATTCAAATAAACCTTCACGATATGCTCGAGATCTATCAAAGATGTTTGAGGTAATTCCTAAATTTAAAAGTAATAATTGAACTTCTTTGAGAAGTTTTTTAGATGTTGAAGTTAATCTAATATAGGATGTTGAATGTTCTTTATTAAAGTTAACAGTACCATCAGCAGTAAATAATCCTTGTAAAAAACCAATAACTGCTTCCTTAGGTGCAGTAAAGAGAGATTCAGGAACTGTTTTGTATTGTGCATCAACAGCTTTGACACCTAACTTTTGAAAAAAATCAACGAAATATTGAGAATGGTAAGACAAGTGTCTTGTATTTCGTTCCATCTTAACATCCTTAATTTCTTGCCCATAAAACTTATTTAGTATTGGTTTCAAATAATGCAAAACTTCATCATCACTTTTACCGAAAGTAAAACCTATTCTACAATCTTTATCCCCTGTTCTAAGCCAACCATCACCAATTAACCAACCTAAAATTTGTCCTAATTCTTTAGACCATTCATGGGGAAGTTGCAAAGTAGATTTTTTTCCATTTAAACCAACAAAATTATTTTCTACAACAAAAGGAAGTTGAGTATTTTTATTGAAAAAACCTTCAGACTGTTGAATAAAAATATTATCTTTTTCTAAATTTAAATCTTTAACAGCAACCCAACCATTCTTGGTCAAAAGTTTATGATCTGCTGTTGCTTCAAGTTCTAGGCCACAAGAAGTTTCTATCTTAAATACTTCCTTAACGCCGGTTGTAAAAGCTCTTGAAATAATATCAAGACAAACACCAGAAATATTTTCTTGTTGCATCAAAGAGATTGTACCTTCATTATTTTTAATTTCTAAAGGAACCCTATTATCAGTTAAAATAGAGAGTCCACCATTAGAATAATTTGTCACTAAGTTTTCCATTCTCATTAATCCTTTTTCTGTAGAAACAAGAGTATCACCAGCAACACAAGGATTCGTACTTTCTATTTGACCAATTGCAGGAGTTGGATTTGAATTCGTACTATTAATTCTATCAATAACCACAAATCCAGGATCTCCAGTTTCCCAAGCACATTTTGCCATTAAGTCAAACATATCTTTTGCTTTTTCTCGAGCAACAATTTTTTTACTTTTAGGATTCACTAAATCTATTTCACTATCATTAATAACTGCATGCATAAATTCTTCATCTAAGGCAACAGAAATATTAAAATTTTGTAAAAATCCTTTATCTGCTGATTTTGAAGTAATAAATTTTTTTATATCTGGATGTTTGTAAGACATAATTCCCATATTTGCGCCACGTCTTTGTCCGCCTTGTTTGACAACATCTGTTGAAGTATCAAAAATCCTCATAAAAGACATTGGGCCTGAAGCAACACCTTTTGTTGATTGAACTGGATCTCCTTCTGGTCGTAAGCTACTAAAAGAAAAACCAGTTCCGCCTCCCGACTGATGGATCAGGGCCATCGCAGTTAAAGAGTGGTAAATTTCTTCAATAGAATCTCCTACCGGGAGAACGAAACAATTATGCACTGCAATATTATTTGCTACATATGTATGGTCTTCTTCTACTTCAATATTAAATACTTTAATTGGCTCCATGAATATTTCAATATCTTTTACAGGTAAAAAAAATCTTCCATCAACATATTTTTCTTTTACACGAAGCATAGACATTTGAGTAATCTTGTTAAATTGTTTATCTATAAAAATTTCATTAAAAATATTTTCAGAATGAGATGAATTCAAAACAGTAGTATAAGGATTTGTAGTTGATAATTTATTAAATTCATCCTTTCTAAAACTCGCTAAAAATCCAAGCCTAGCAAAGATAACCCACAAACCATAAACAAGATTTGCGTTAGCGAGTGTTGCACGTATGTTTGTTGTATGTCTATTTTTTATAGGAAAACCATCACCTCTTATTATTCCAATCAATAAACCTTTTTGCTTTTCTACAGGAAGTTCTAGTATCCAAGCAGGAATATTTTTCTTATTAAAACCTTCACCCATTAATGATCTAAATACTTGAACTACTATTCGAGAAAAGAATCTTAAATTCGACCAATTTCCACTATTGGATTTTTTTATTTTTGAAGTTATACTAAATTTTTTTTGCATTAAAAGTATGACCTCATTTATATAGTCGAGTTCTTCAGAATTAAAAGTAAATCTTATGGAGTCGTTTTGATCTATATCTCCCTCACTTAAGTAATAACCAAAAAGTTTCATTAAATCATGATCAACAGTAACTTCTGCAGGTATTAATTTCATTTGAATACTATACTTGGGGTGGTTTTTGTCTTTATTTATTTTATAAATATACTCTCCCTTTACTACATATTTTTTCTTATCTAAAAAATCTATAATTGACAATTTTTCTACATCTTTTGTATCTTTAGGATAAGACACTGCAACATAATCACTGGTTTCTAATTCAGAAGCAAATTTCCATGTAGAGGTATTTGTTTTTTTATCTAAACATAAAATAGGATGATCATCACTTACAGCAAGTGTCTCTTTAGGCATTTTCCAAATATTAATAACTCTATAATGATCAACAAGCCTCTCCATTTTTTTTACAACTTTTCTAAATCTTCCAGAAGCTGTTAAAACAAGTTCTCCTTCTTTTATTTCTTCTATTGGTCTGATACCATTAAACGTCATTATTGGTTGATCACCTCTAAAGCAAGCATGCAGGCCCTGTAAGTCTCTTCCAGCATTCATTAAACAAGGAGAGTTTGGAAGGAAATCAAAGTTAGAAAGCATCGTATAAAACTTTTCTTCTGTGTCTCTTAAAACGTTTAATGCTTTAGAATTTTTTTCTGCAGCTTTAAGTAAATTAGCTTGAAAAACTCTAAAATTTTGTGTTCTTTGAGTACGTGTTAAATGAGGAAGTTGTAATAATAACATATTAATTTTAGTATCATACTCTGCTTTCAAAAAAGTAGATTGAACATTTTCAAAAAGAGTTTCTGGTGGAAAAGACTTTTCATAAATCATATCTGCAGAGGCAATATTTCTTGCAATTCTTCGTAGCCATACTTCTGGAGAATCCCCTTTAAGATATTTATTAGCCATAACTTTTAATTGGTTTTCAGTCATAGCTACTTTAGATCCTTTAAGTGCTAATTCTTCTATGGATGGTAATTGTCTTACTTCAGAAACAGAATCTTCTTTTTTTTGTTTTTCTACTTGCATAAAATTTACCCCCTTTTTAATAAATCTTGTATTTCTTTTTTAAAATCGTCTATGTCTGCAAATTCACGATATACAGATGCAAACCTGATGTAAGCGACTTTGTCAAGTTTTTTTAAATGTTTCGCTACTTCTTCCCCCAAATATTTACTTTCAATTTCTTGACTAGGTAATGTGCGTAATGTTAATTCAATTTCAGTAATAATATTTTCAATGTCTTGCAAAGGTATTGGCCGTTTTTCACATGCACGAACAATGCCTTTTTTTAATTTTTCCCTATTAAATTGTTCTCTTGTATGATCTTTTTTTATAACATAAATTTGTAATGCTTCTGCTCGTTCATAGGTTGTAAATCTTTTTTCACAGCTTAAACATTCTCGTCTTCTTCTTGTATCATCTTCACTTTCTCTGGAATCGATAACTTTTGTTTCAGAGTTATTACAAAAGATACATTTCAATGTTCTTATCCTCTAGTAAACACAATATATTGTAGTTAAAATTTATTAAACCACAAAATAGAGTAAAGAGAAAATTGATATTTATAAAATTTTCTCAACTTGAATATACGTGTTAAATAGTTAGTACTATTTTAGGTAGAACTCACACGCTATTTTAGGTGAGGTTCATCAAACAAAGTAATTCAATTCTTCACTTATTTATTCTCAAAGAAGAAAAAAGTTCATACCAAAAAAATAGAGATTATTTATTAGATACTTAAAGAACTAAATATATTTAAAACAGAGAAAGAAAAAAGAAAAAAATGGGATATAATTTTAATGCACAGGATTTTAGAGAAGCACTACTTTCAGGAAAGATAATCCTCCCAGATAAAAATTTTACAACGCTTGAAGAAATAAAAGAAAGTGACTTAGAAAAAAGAATTCAGCCTGCTTCTTTTGAACCAACCTTAGATGGAACAGGGTTTATTTTAGATACAGAAATAAATGGAATTTTTCGTGTTTCAGAAAATAAGAGCGTATATAAAACAATTTTAGAACTTCCAAAAAGACAAAGAAGAGAAATAAATTTAGAAAAAGATTTTCTTTTAACAAGATATACCTATCTTTTAAAATTACAGGAAAAAATTAATTTAGAAGATGATGAACGTTTAAAATCTTCTCCAAAAAGTACTTCAGGAAGAGATTTTCTTAATACGCGTTTACTTGCAGATTATAATTCTGGTTATGATGAAGTGCTCGGAGGAAAAAAGAGAGTTCAAGATCTTTGGTTACTTCTTCAACCTTTAGCATTTAATGTTCTCGCTGCACAAGGTTTAACCTTAAATCAATTAAGAATTTTTAAAGGCCTAGATGCAAAACTTTCTGAGGAAGAAATAGAAAAGTATCACGCAAATAGTCCTCTACTTTTAGAAGAGCGAGAAGAGAGTTTATTCCCCTCATCAATAAAAAATGGAGAACTCTTAATTCATTTAAATTTAAAAGGAAAAAAAACTTCAGGAATTGTTGGATTAGTAGCAAGAAAAAATCCAGATCCCATTCATCTTACAAAAACAAATAATGCTCTTGCAGAAGATTATTTTGAGCCAGTCATTCCTAAACATGGAAAAATAACATTAATTCCAGGAAAGTATTATCTATTAGGTTCAAAAGAGGTATTACATATTCCTGCAGACTTAAGTACAGAAGTAAGAGCAACACATCATACAGGAATTCAAGGATTATTGCATTTTGCAGGATTTATTGATCCTGGATTTAAAGGAGATCTTGTCTTTGAAGTAAGATCTGATGAAAAAACTCCTGTTGAAGTAGAAGATGGAACTCCCATAAGTGTTCTTGATGTGTATAAATCAAGAGAAGCTGCAGATAAGATATATGGTAAAGAAATAGGATCAAATTATCAGGCACAACAAGGACCAAAAACGTCTAAACATTTCACACCATTTAATTTTAAAAGAGCTGCAAAAGAATATGATAAATTAGATAAGATTGTATTGGTTGAAGAAAAAAATAAATTACTTTCTCTAAGAAAAAATGTAGAAGGATTTGAAAGAGTTGATGAAACAGAAAGAATAACTCGTGAAATAATCACCAATTGTGAAAATGGATTTTTTTTATCAAGATATGATTGTGAAGATGATGAATTAGTATTACAGCCAATCCCTTATGTACTCGTATTTGGAGAAGATGAAGATGTTTTTACTTACTTAAGAGCAAAAGATCTCAAAGATTATGGTGATGCAAGATTATTTGATAAATATTCTATTGGTGTTGGGGGACATATTGTAAAAAATGATGGGCCAGATTATATCAAAACCTGTTTAGAAAGAGAACTTTCCGAAGAAATTAGGTTTGATGGATGGCATACACAGCCAAGATTAGTAGGAACATTATATAGTGTTGAATTGCCTGTTGATAGGGTTCATTTTGGATTAATTTATGCAATGAGCTCTGATGGAAACGTCCTGCCAAATGAAAGTTCTTTAGCTCAAGGTGGAATGAAAAAAATACAAGAACTTTTAGAAAATACAGAGTTGACAAGTAAAAGTGAAACTTGGACAAAATTATTAATTCCTTATTTAAGAGACATAAAAAAGATGCTTGTTTAGAAATCTTAAGATAAAATTAAGAATAAAGGATAAAACTATTTTAAAAAATTAAAGGCAAAGGTTTAAAAGTTTAGCACTATCCTTTAAGTTATGATAGATAAATATTTTATAGATATTGTAATTAATAAAGAAAAATTAAGTGATGGTAGTCCTATTTTTGTAGCTCATTGTTCAAGTCTAGGAATTACGAGTCAGGGTAAAGATACTGATGAGGCGATGAAAAATATAAAAGAGGCTGCTGAATCATATTTAGAAGAACAGCCAGAAAGATATAATGAACTCATTAGTGAAGGACTCCCAACATTTTCTATTCTTGAGGTGACAAGAAGTGCCAAAGTTGCCAGTAGTCTCAGGTAAAGAAGTTATAAAAGTCCTTTCTAAAATGGAGTTTATACATATAAGAACAACAGGGAGTCATGCGATCTTAAATAAAATAACTGATAAAGAAAAAATAACAATACCTGTACCACTACATCAAGAGCTTGCTAAAGGAACACTAAAAAGTATTATGAGACAAGCAGATATGAGTTTAGAAGATCTTCTTAATTTGCTTTGAACATTATTTAATTTTTATTGAAATTATTTTATTTAAGAGACATAAAAAAGATGCTTGTTTAAAAAAAATAGTTAATAGTTCTAAAAGAGAAACTGAGAAAATTCATCCTCTAGCAAGCATTTCTAGTGCTACTTTTTTTATTGGTGCTAGTTCTCGTTCAGCTGCAACAGGAGACATTAATTTTCCCCAAGCATTAACAAAATCTTCAGAATTTTTAGATTTTAAGTTGTCTTTAAAACGATATAAATCTTCATCAGAATATCTCGCAAGAGAACTTGAAATTTGAGTTCTATCAAAATGGTTAAAAAGATAATCTTCTTTAATCCATTCATAAATTGTTGATCCAAAAGAAAATAAATCTGAGGAACAAAGAGTAAGTTCTCCTCTTGCTTGTTCAGGAGACATATTTTCAGGAGTTCCAAAAACACAAGCTCGAGGTGCTAAATCAAAAGTATCAAGACATTTAGCTAATCCAAAATCAATAAGTTTTGCAGTTCCATCTGGAGTATATAAAATATTTTCAGATTTAATATCTCTATGAACAATTCTTTTCCTAGACATTTCTTCTAATGTAGAAGAAATTGCAACAATTCTTTTAAAAAAATAATCTCCTTCTTCAAAATAACGAGTGCCTTTATTGAGAAATTCCATTGTCATAATATGTTTTTTTGAATTATTTTTTCTAGAATATATTGTTTGACTGTGATACACTTTTGCAACATTTTCGCAGTCTCTTAAAGAATACATAAGTTCAAATTCCTGTTTCGCCCAAACATAAGTATCAGGATAAATAGAAAAATCACAAGAAGTTACTTTCTCAACTAAAATTTTTTTAGAGTCTGGAATCTTTAACTTATAAAAATTAGTATAATTGTTTGAGTGACAATACATTTTTGTTCTTTTAACATCGTCTGATATTTCTGTTTGTTCTAGTTCTAATGCAAGAGTCATCTTTTCTTAAAAAAGTAAAAACTTATAAGTTTAGTTATTGAAAAGAATAAACTATTGTTCAAAAAAAGCCAATATACTAAAAATATAAACTTCAAAATAGTGACGATCTTATCTTATTATTTTAGTATCTTATTAGTAGTAAAATTTATAAATTAAAACTACTCTTAAAAAGAATGGTAAATTACAATCCTATTGAAGAAACAAGAAAAAGATTGGATTTAGCTCAAAGAGTTACAGAGAACTATTATAAAAAAGTAGAGGGTATTGTTCTAGTTGGTTCTGTAGCTTATGGTTCTAATGAATTTGTTACAGATAAATCTGATCTAGATATTTTAATTATAACTTCAGATCTTGAGAAGATCGTTCAATCTAATTTTGTAACTGATACAAATGCTAAAGCTGTTTTAAAGTATAGGTATTTTGATGGTTATATGTTTAAAGACAAATTTAATGATGTAGATTTAAGTATACACTTATTTGATCATAGGTCCTTTGAAGTTATATGTGGTTTATATAATGGTGAGCTAAGGCTTTTTAGACAACAACAAAAAGAAATTGAAGCATATAAACTTTATAATTTTGAAGGTGAATGTTATGATTATCAAATAAAAATATTAAAAAGAACAGATGGTACTACAACTATAAAAGTTCCAATGTCATTCATACACGAAGATAAATATCATTTAGGAATTCATAGAGACAAATTATTAAGTAATCCAATAATCCTCTTTGAAGAAGAAGGCTGTATTTCTAAGGCTCTTGAAAAATTATGGGAAGGCACAATTAGATATTTAAGGGATGAAGCAATGCGCAAAGAAGGGATAGTGGATTTAAATAAACGAAATGTATTGAATGCTCTTTCAAGAAAAGAGAGAATATCAAAACAAATAAAAGACATGATAACAGCGAGAACAGTATCTGAGTTACTAAAAATATGCTCACCAGATGCAATAATCACTCAAATTATATAAGAAGTCTAGTATGCTTTATCTTTTTATTAATTTCAATAACTACAAGAGCAACGTTATCATTTAAATAATCATTACAAGAATTTATCACTAAAGTTTTTTTAAGAACGTCATAATAAGTAGATGACATTTCACATGCTTCATGAATATGACCATGTAAAGAGAGTAATGGTTGTTTTTCTTCTATAAATTTTCTTACACCAAGACTACCAACATGTTCTTTAGTTTTGCAAATATCTATATTTGTCTTATAGGGGGGTGTATGAATAACAAAAATAGTTTTATTAAAATTAATATTTTTTGTATTTTTAATGAGTAAGGAGTAGATATTCTTCTTATGAGAAAGAACATTAAAATCAAAATCTATAAATTTTTCTTTTAGAGAAGTAATACCTTTAGTGATAAAATTACCCCTCAAAGTATCTTCTTGTTTATTTTGTGTATCCCAAATTTCCCAATCTTTGAATTTAAAAGGAGTAGGTGGGATAAAACTACAACCAAGGATATAAAAACCCTTAATAAATTTTGTTTTTTTTAGATTAATATAGGTAATATATCTATTTTCTTTAACTATAAACTCGTTTGCACGAAAATCATCATTTCCTAAGATTAAATAAACTTTAATTTTTGAATGTTCTTTTGCAAGAGTAATTAACTTATTTAAAAAAATTCCTTGGTCTAACACAGTACGATGTGCGATATCTTTAGGACAAAGATCACCTCCAAGTACAATGTTAAAAATTTTATTTTTTAGAGCAAATTTAAAAAGTTTAGATAACTGGATTTCATTTCCGTGAATATCAGAACTAAAGATAAATTTATTGTCTTTCATAGCTATAAAAAGTTCTTCAATTACTTAAATATTTTGTTTATTTACTCTAACTCTTTATCTTTCTTTTTATCAAAATTAATGCTGCTTTTAGAATAAAATAAATCTAAAAAATAAAGTCTATCCACTTAATTTTTTCATATAAAGAATAGTTTTATTAATAAAAAGATTAAGATAAAAGTAATGGGTCTATTCAATTATTTATTTGGAGAAAGTTCACAAGTACAAAGTTTAAAGATAAATAGTAAAAAAAGAAGAGCATTATGGAAAAAACTTCTAGAAGAGTATCCACAAAAAGAGTCACTCTCAAAGTTCTTTAAATTCGATGAAGTAGACAATGCAATGAAGCATCCTAAAGAGTTAGAAATCACACTCAATGCAATAGAAGCCTTAATTGATAAAGAATTGGTACACATAGATGAAGAAGAAAGAACTGAAATAGAGATAATTACAGACTTAAAAAAATTAAATTCAAGAGAAAATAGAAATGAAACAGAAAACTTAAATTTCATTCTAGGAGAAAAAAGTCAGAAACAAGAAGCAATTCTCAATCTCCTCAAAAAAATCCATGAAGTTCTAAAACTCCAGCTTCATACACTGAAATTAATAAAAACAAATCCAAAAAATAAAAGAGATCTTCTCCTCCAGTTATTCACCTTAATTTTTCATAGTGAAGCAATGCTGTATGGGAAGTTTACATCAACACGAATTGATGAAGGCACAAAAAAGAGAATAGAAGAAATTATACATGCAATTTTAAACGAAGAAAAATATGAAGAAGCAGCAAGTGATGTAAATGAAATAATTCTTGAAAAAATGATAGCGCAAATGAGAGATGATACTTCAAAAAATAAATATAGAAAATATGCTGTAAAAATTTATAGTAATTTAGCAGAAATCTGTGGTGCTCCCTTGCCAAGGGATGAAGAACTTACTCTTGGAATAAATAAACTAGATGCCTTAATAAAAAATAATGAAAATGAGCTTCTAAAAATTGTGAAAAAAAATCTTCCTAAAAAAACAACGAAGGAAGAAGTGGAATTAATTGCAAGAGCATTTAAAAAAGCATATGAAAAAGGAGCTTTTTTTGAATTAGAAGTTCTTTTTGCAACATAAACTACTCGTCTCTAAACATAATAATATTCCCCTTTAGATCGTTGTTCTTGATCAAGTTGAGAACCGGGTTTATTAATTCTTGGTCTTCCAGTTAATTTATCTCTTCTATAAGTTATGTCTAAATTTTTCAAAACCCTATTCATTCCAGCTCTCTTACTCAAAGGTCCAACAACATGTCCTTCTTTTGCAGGAGTTCCTTCAAAAACAAGCATAGAATCTGCTAAATAATCTATAAACTGAATATCATGATCAACAATAATTGCAGCAATATCTCTCATAATGACTACATCTTTGATGATTTCTGCAATATGTAATCTATCTTCAACATCAATAAATGCGCTAGGTTCATCCATTGCAATAATATCTACATCTTGCATAGATAAACAAGCAGCAATATGTACCTTTTGTAATTCCCCTCCAGAAAGTTCAGAAATTTTATTATTTAAAATCGAATGTATGCTAAGTTTTTCTAAAATAGTTGTTTTATACCATCCAGAATCAAAAGCTGCACCTGCAATTTTTTTTAAGTGTGTTTCAACATCACCTTCAAGAGCATAATTAAGATACTGAGGTTTATAACTTATTTTTATGTTTTCGATAATTCCCTTGTCAGGTTGTTCTCCACCAGAAAGCAATTTTAAAAAAGTAGATTTTCCAAGTCCATTTGCACCCATAACTGCTAAAACTTCCCCTCGATGAATGCTTCCAGCAGTTGTTTTCAAGGTAAATGTTTCATAAGATTTTTCTAAGACTGGAACATCTAAGAGAACTTCTTTAGAGACGCCTCGTTCTAAAGGGCGTTCTGAAAATTTTAGAGGATAAGATCTAAATCTAATATTTTCATCAGGTAAAAAACCATCCATATATTCATTAATTCCTCTTCGTACTGCTTTTGATTGAGAAAAAATTCCATAACAAGCAGGTTCACCATAGACAATCTGAATTTCATCTGAGATATAATCTAGCGTTGCTAAGTCATGTTCCACAACCACAACAGAAGCAAAAAGAGAAAGTGTTCTTATAACTTTAGCTACTTTAATTCTATGAGTAATATCTAAAAAAGAAGAAGGTTCATCAAAATAATACACCTCTGCTTTTTTTGCAGCAGTTGCAATGATTGCTACTCTTTGTAATTCTCCTCCAGATAATTCTTCTATGTTTCTTCCTATAAGCGCATCCATATCAAGTTCTTTTAATAAGAGAGGAACGACGTTTCTTTCATCAATGTTGCGGAGTAATGCTGAAACTTGATGCCCATGATAAAGTTCAACAAGAAGTTCTACTCGTTGAGGTTTATAGGCAACTTGTATTTTTTTTGCAAGTAATTTTTTAAAATAATCAGCAATCCACGTAGTGGAATATTTTTTTATAATTTCTTCATCATTAACTTTTAACTCATATTTTCCTAAATTTGGTTTTAAAACTCCAGTGAGTAATTGCAAAGCACTAGATTTCCCTATACCATTTCTTCCAATAATACCAACAATAGTTTTTTCTTTAATAATGGGCAAGGAATAAAGTTCAAAAGAATTATTTCCATACTTATGAATTGGATCTTCTTTTAGTTTTTCAGGAATATTAATAATATGAATTGCTCCAAAAGGACATTTTTTAGCACAGATCTTATGAAGTTCCATTGCTACTTCTTCAGAAAGTTCAGCTTTTCCACTAGCTCCAAGATGAAACCCTTCACCACCAGATTTGTTGATTGGATCATACTTGATGCATTCATGCTGGCATTTATCTGGATGACATTTTATTTTTTCCACAATAGCAATGACTTTTCTCATAGGTAAGAGGTTTTGAAAAGGGTTTATTTAAGTTTTGATTTTTTGAAAAAAGAATTATTCTTTAACACGAAGAATGATTCCCTGACTTGAATACTCTTTATCATTCTTAAAAACTTGAATTGTATAAGTATAACTTGTTCCAGGAGGTAATCCTTTTGGTAAGGTTACTTGGAGGGGAACTATTGATTTTTCTCCAACTTTAATATTGCTTGGTTGAGCAATAACAAACCATTCTTCCTTACCTTTATCTTCCAAGGGAGTAATAATTACTTTAAATTTTGCGCGTGAATCTAAATCTTCATCAAGATTTTGTATGCCAAGATATATATTCAGAGATTTTCCTGATCCTACTTCCAATTCATTCCCCCGCTAAGATAGAGTTTATCTGATGCACTCATTTTTGATGCTATCTCTCCTTCTAAACTTTGAAAAGTTACTTGACCTATAGTATCTGCTTTTGAAAAAATATAAAAGTTTATTAATGAAAACAAAATTTATTTTTTAAAAAGGTGATGAAAAATAACTGTAACATTAACGCCACATAACCAAGGAAAATTTACCCTAATTTCTGGTCCAGTGAAGTCACGTAAAACTGGAAGAATTGCTGGTCTCTTAAATAGTGCAACAGACAGTGGACTAAAAAAAAATGGAAATTTTGTTGTTGTAAAACACCCTTTAGATGATATCTGTATGCCTGATAAAATTGGAAGACATGATGTTGTTTCTCTAGAAGATCCTGATGAAATTTATCATTTAATAACATCTCATACAAAAACAGTTATTATTGCAGGAATGGCTCATTATAAAGAAAATTTAATAGTAGAATTAGTTGATGCAACAGTAAGAAGTGGAAGAAGTGTTATAGGTACGGGATTAAATCTTGATGCAGAAGGTAAACCTTATGGAAATATGGCTCCTCTGATGGCTCTTGCAGATGAGGTGCAGCTTACAAAAGCAATCTGTAGTAATCATTTATGTTTAGACGATCAAGCAAAGAGAAGTAGAGAAAGTATAGACAAAAGTTATGAGCCTGTCTGTTCGTATCATTTTACGTTTAAAGAAGCTCCCCCTGTTCCAAAAAATGTTGCAGGCTCTCTTGAGTTGATTGTTGGTCCAATGTTTGCAAGTAAAACAGAAGCATTAGTAGAAAAAATCCAAGATTATAAATTTCTCACAGTTCCCTTTGTAGTCTTTAAATGGACAAATGATGCAAGATATGGAGAAGAGAAAAGAGAAAGTTTACAAGAAGGATTTATTACAACACATAATGAAACAAAAATACCTGCAGTTGCAGTCAATAATGCAAATGACATAAAAAGATACTTAGATGCAAAAGAAAATAAAAAAATAAGAACCGTACTTATAGATGAAGGTCAATTTATAGAAGGAGTTTATGATTTGGTTTTTAAGTTAATTCCCCAAGGATATAAATTTCATATAAGTGGACTTGCAAGAGGATATAACAGAAAACCTTTTGGAGATATCCCTTCTCTTATGTGTCTAGCAGATAATATTGATTTTAGATCAAGTATTTGTGTAAAATGTTATGAACCTGCTACAGAAAGTCATAGAATTGAAGCAAGTGAGGGGGATACTTTAATTCAGCCAGGAGGAAAAGGAGCATATGAAGCAAGGTGCTTAAAAGATTGGAGTGTCCCTAAAGAAACAGAAGCAAGATATAAAATTATCCCTTTAGAAATCTAAAACCAGAAGAGTTAAAAAGTTTCTAGCAATAACGACTGTATGGTTAAATGCGAAATCTGTCATGAAAAAATAGATGTCTTATTTCTTGGAAAGATTGATGGAACATATATAAAAAAAGACAAAAAATTAAAAGCAGTGTGTAGTAGTTGTCAAAGAAAATTAAAAGAAAAAATTAAAGATGCCCTTGTGGCTTAACGGTAGAGCAATTGCTTCGTATCAAATCTTTGAAAAAAGATTGAGCCTAAAGAAAGAGCAATAGATTGGGGGTTCAAATCCCTCCAAGGGCTATTCTTCTTAACTTTCTAATAGTAATGTTTGAGAATTACTTTGAGCAATTCTGTTCTCAAAGAGGAAAGAAAAGTTTATAAATATTTTATCCACTCTAAAGTGGTAATAATGAAAAGTAAACAAGTACTTGAGAGAATTATCGAAAATGTGGAAGAGTCTGAAGCATATATAGATGAAAAACTAAATCAAATAAGAAGACCATATCTTGAATCTTGGTTATTACCTTTAACTGTAGGTACAACACTTTCTTTAGAAGCAGCACATCTTGCAAAACTAGCTGAAAAAGAGATCATGCAATATGAGCCTTTAATAAGATCCTTTGTTGGTGAAGCCTATCCTTTTTTACAAAGTATTATTTCTTATGGTGTTCTTACAGGAAGTATTGTTTGTGGTGTTCTTCCAATAACTCTTGCACTTCATAGACACTACAGATTAAAAAATTTAAAACATTATGATTCTTTAAGTGCAAAAGCAGATAGAGTTTTAGAACACTTTTATAAAGTTGCTAAGAAAAAAATAAGTAAAAATGAATATCTCAACAATAAAGTAACAAGAGGAATGGTACATGCAGTAAACAATGGTGTAACACTAACAGGCTTAAATTTACTGGGAATGGAAGCATTTGCCTATGAGAATATTACTAAATTTCCTTCTCTAACTTCCTTAAGTACAGGAATTTTAGCAGGAATAATAGGAATAAAAACAAGCCAAGATATCTATGACTATTTTAAGGAAAGACAACCAGTAGTTCCTCTAAAAAATCGTTGGCAAGCAAAAGTACCACTCATCTATGCCTTATCAGCTTTAAGTCTTGCAAATTCAGTACAACAAACAGGACTTCCAGAGTTTAGATTAGTTTCTATAAAAATAATTGAAGACGCAGTAAAAATTGAATCAAGAGAAAAAATTTCAGAACCAAAAAAATATGAAATAACACAAGATGGAAAAATGAATTATTGGAATGCTGCTGCTTATTTTGCAGAAATGTATAGTGATGATAAAGTAACGTTAGATCCTGATTTTCTTAGAGCAGTTTTTTTCGTAGAATCAGGATTTAAACATTTTAAAGGAAGAAATGTTCTTGTTTCAAAAGATAAAGCTTATGGTCTTGGACAACAAACAGAAGGAAATATTAAAACACTAAATAGTGAAATTAAAATAGGCAATTTAAAGGGTGATTTATTTAAGTGG
>OBEQ012062945.1_pt1 | contig 37449 bp, 39 predicted proteins | sample 1670901 | NCBI WGS metagenome assembly OBEQ01 (sample SAMEA104232315, study PRJEB22302) | groundwater metagenome | biome: forest; feature: aquifer; material: groundwater | place: USA | collected 2011-08-07 | depth 5.4 m | reverse complement strand
TAAGCAATGTCAAGAACCCTCAGACTAAAGTCAGGGGCGTGTTTTGGTTCTTGAGCATGCTCAAGATTTGTTTTTTCTTCATCACGAACTAAAGTAGGGAGTTTACGAAAAAACAAATCTTGACATATTAATCTTTAGTCTAATATAATAATATTTAGATTAAATAATATATAAGCCTATTGGAAATTTATAAAGAAGATTTATAATGTTTATAAAATGGACAGAATAGCTTTGGTACATAATTAAAAACATTTAAAATGGGTGTTTTTTTAATCATATTGAGCGCGATTAATTTAATGGCAGAATGATTGGTTTCCAAGACCTGATAGGCACGAAAAGACCAATATACACGGGTTCGATTCCCGTATCGCGCATGGTATTGAAAGCTTTTTATAGGGAGAAAATATAGATAAAAATGGAAGAAGCAGAGAAGAAAATTGAAGAAAAGAAAGATGAACATAAAGTAGAAACTAAAGAACTAAAAATAAAAAAGAGTTATTCGCAATTGTATGATGAGTATTACAGAATAACCTTCGTAATACCTATATTACTGCTGCTTATTTCTCTTGGATATTTAGCTGTTTTCTATCATAACAATGGAGATATAATAAGAAAGGATGTTTCCTTGACGGGGGGCACAACGGTTACTGTTTTTGATTCTAAAGTTGGCTTATCTGATTTGACAGAGAAAATAAAGGTAGACTTTCCTGATGCACATGTTCAGGGGATAAGTGATTTTAGGACTGGGGGGCAGAAAGGGTTTTTTGTTGAGACGAAAGAATCCGCTGATGGAGTAAAAAAGTTTCTTGAGAATTATTTAGGATATAAATTAACTCAGGATAATTCCAGCATTGAATTTTCAGGAAGTGCACTATCTCAAGGATTCTATAAGCAATTGCAGACTGCGGTATTGATTGCCTTTGTCTTTATGGCTATAGTTGTGTTTATTATATTCAGGACTTTCATACCAAGTTTTGCTGTTGTTTTAAGCGCCTTCGCTGACATTATTATGACTCTTGCTACTGCGAATATAATCGGCATGGAAGTTTCAATTGCAGGAATTGTGGCTTTCTTGATGCTTATAGGATACAGCGTTGATACAGATATTCTGCTTACCTCAAGGCTTTTAAAAGCTAGAGAAGGAACTACAAACGAGAGGATATTTGGAGCATTCAAGACAGGCATAACAATGACTCTGACAGCAATAGCCGCAGTAGGAGTTTCCTTATATATGGTTCATGGATTATCGGACACTTTAAGCCAGATATTTATCATTATTTTGATAGGTCTTGGGTATGATATATTGAATACATGGATGACAAATGCATCAATATTAAAATGGTATGTTGAAAGGAAGGAGGGCAAATGAAAATAGGAATAAGAACTTGGATATTAATTATAGCAATCTTGATTTCCATATTGGCGATAAGACCTAGCTTCAACTCGGGAGTTTTAGTTAAATCTGTTGATATGAATTCGAGCATTGGCAATGAGGGGCTGAAAGCTGGAGAGATAATAAAGAGCGTGAATGGAGTTGAAGTCAAAGACAAAGAAGCTTATGCTCAAGCTATTTCATCAATTGATTTTAATGGGACAGAAAAAAAGATAATTATAGTTACAGAAAAGGGCGAATATATATCTCTTACTGCTGAAGCTCCTAAAATAACTGTTGATGATGTTCCAAAAACAAAAATACAGACAGGTCTGGATTTACGAGGAGGAGCAAGAGCCTTAGTGCAGCCAGAGGGACAGATAAATGAAGCTCAGCTTAATGATTTGATTGCTGTCAGCAGAAATAGATTTAATGTTTTCGGATTAAGTGATGTTAATATTAGAGGAGTTTCAGACCTAAGTGGGAACAAGTTTATGCTTGTTGAAGTTGCTGGGGCGAGTCCAGATGATTTAGAAAATTTAATATCTCAACAGGGAAAGTTTGAAGCTAAAGTTGGGAATCAGACTGTATTTGAGGGAGGAAAGAGAGATATAAGCGATGTATGCCGAAATGATGCTTCCTGCGCGGGCGTCCAGAGCTGTTTTCCTTCTTCTACTGGATATGGATGTAATTTTGCATTTACTGTTTATTTAACAGAGGAGGCGGCGAATAAGCATGCCGGAATTACAGGAAATCTTAGTTTAGACGACACAGGGCAATATTTGAGCGATAAATTATATCTATATGTTGATGATAAAGAAGTTGATTCTCTCCTGATTAGTGCCAATCTGAAAGGGCGGGCAACCACTCAAATTTCAATACAGGGAAGCGGTTCAGGGACTACGCAACAGGAGGCGCTTGATAATGCAAAAGTAAGCATGAACAAGCTACAGACTATCCTTATTACTGGAAGTCTTCCTTACAAACTAAACATTGTAAAGCTTGACACTATTTCTCCTAATTTAGGAAGTGACTTCATAAGGGCTATAATTTATGCGGGAATTGCTGCAATAGTTCTTGTTTCTATTATTGTATTTGTCAGATATAGAAAATTTAAATCCTCTCTTGCTTTGCTTTTCACTTCATTCTCCGAATTGATAATTATTTTAGGTGTGGCTGCTTTCATAAGATGGAATCTTGATTTGCCTTCAATCGCAGGTATTTTAGCGACAATCGGTACTGGAGTTGACCAGCAGATAGTTATTCTTGATGAGGCAAAAAGTTTAAAGGTTTCAAGTGCAAAAGAAAAGATGAAAAGAGCATTGTTTATTATAATGTCCGCTTACTTTACATCATTGGTTTCATTGCTTCCGTTGTATTGGGCGGGAGCTGGACTGTTCAAAGGTTTTGCAATCACAACGATAATAGGAATTACCTCTGGGATGCTGATATCGAGGCCTGCATTTGCGGAGATGATAAGAAAAGGCGAGGAATAAATCTAAAAAGCCTTCTTTCTTATCATGGGGATGTTACCGAGATGGCATATATTATGGGGAGCCATTTTTACTTTTCTGTTGTGGTTTTTTGTTCCAAATATAAACTATAATTATCTTGGTTTGGTTTTTTTGGCATCTTTTCTAATTGATTTTGACCATTATGCGGCCTCTGTTTTAAAGACTGGAGGGCTTGGATTAAGAGAGAGTTTTAAATATCATAATAATATTATGATAAAGGAGCGAGAAGAAAAAAGGAGAGGAATTAGAAAGCGAGGTGACTTCCATTTATTCCATACTATTGAGTTTCATCTTCTTGTGGGGCTTTTGGGGCTTATTTGGACAAGTTTCTTCTATATCTTTATAGGAATAGTTTTCCACTCTCTCTTGGATATTATCTCATTAATGCGGGGAGATTTACTGTACAGAAGAGAATTCTTCTTCTTTAATTGGATAGGGAAGAAAGTTTTCGAATAGAAGAATATTGCCAAGTTATATAAAACTCACAAAGCCCTTTGCCAAAAGCAGGAAGGCGGGTATCCAGAGAAGAATAGAGGGAAGTGTGAATAGCAGGGACAGAAGAAGAACGATTGATGCGAATAAGTCAATCGGGCTTAAGATAAATTCTCCTGTAAAAATAAACATTCCTTTAAGCAATAAAAGCCCAGATGCAAATAAAAGAAGATGTAAAAAGGGATGTATTCCAAATATAAGGAGCAATAATACAAAGGCTCCGATTATATCAATTCCGCCGAGTATTTTCTCAAGTGCCATAAATTAAGCTTATTTGATTAATATAAAAATGCTTTGATTATCCAATTGTGATATCCTCCTAGCCCTAAAGGGCTAGGCGTCCTTTCGTTTTATGCATGATGCATCTGTTGATTTTCTATGTAAGAGAATACTTGCTCAAATTCTGCTCCAACTGAACAACAAAAATATCCAGCATTCCAAAAATGTCCATTTGGATATCTCTTTCTCAAATCAGGACATATGCGAAATAAAAGATATGATGACAAACCTTTTATTATCTGTAAAAGATATGCATCTGACATCGTTCTTGGACAATCAACAATCATATACACATGATTAACAACGGCCTTCAAGATAACAATCCCTATGTTATGTTTTTTGCATGCTTCCTCAATTGCAACCTTGCAAAAAACTTCAATTTTTTCTTTTCTCATCATGTCATACCGATACTTTGTTGTTATCTGAACATGTTTGAAGTTGTTTCCGATTGAGCTTCCGTAGTTGTTATACATTTTTACCTCCCGATAAATTTATTTAGTGAGAAAAAGTTACAACTACATCTGTAAATTACAGGGAGCTGTAACAAGCTCTCCCTGTTTTATAATTATTTTAGAATAAATATTATACGCAATTCATCAGTCAGCTAAAGCAAACGGATTTCTTGCTAACATTTAAAACTTTCCCAATAGTTTTCTCAACCCACAGTGGTAAAAATTAAACTCCAAATATAGCGAACATCATAAGAAACAAAAACTTAAATAAAACTACTTCTTTCTCATTATATACCAAACTATTGCTGCAATGATGATGACAAGGACAATTATTATTGCTATTATTTTGCCTGATAAGCCTGTTGAACTGGCTTTGCCTGCTCCTGGCGCAGCTCCTTTATTTTCCTGCTTCTGTTTTTCAGCTATATCTTGGGCAGACATTACCTCATGAACAGCAGAAATTGTAACTTCTGCTTTGTTTGCTTTTATGGACTTAAGAGTAACGGACATATCATAATAGTTATCTCCTGTCATCTCAAATTTCTTTGTTTCGCCCACATTCATTGTAACTTTTTGTGGTGTTGAGGAAACTTCGATTGTTGCAGTAGTTCCTGAAACTGAAGCTACCCCCACTGAATGAGTTGCGCCCTCTACTTTAACATCTATTTTTGTCTTTGCTCCCATCTCTCTTGTAACTGGACCAGCTACAGAAAGCTCTTGGCTTGTATATGGAATTGTTGTTGTGTATGTTGTTGTGGTTGATGATGAACTGCTGCTTCCAGAACTACTACTGCTGCTGCTTCCTCCAGAGGTTCCAGAAAGTGTAACAGTATAAATAGCTGAATTCGTATTTGTAAGACCTGAAAGACTTGTAACAGAGCAAGTTTGTGTGAATTCTCCAGTATCGGAAGTAGATGGATTTGCTGTGATAGATGTTGAATTAACCCCTGATGTTGCGCTTCCAGTACATGAGCAGGTTACTGTGCCTCCTGAATTTACAGAGGAAGGAGTACAACTGGCTGATGCACCCGGAACTGAATTATCAAAGATTAATGAGAAAATAGGGGCGGTAGTAGTGCTGTTTTGTGTTAAATTAAAGTTTCCTGCTGAATCGTTTACAGCAACAGTTATATTATATTTGCCATTTATAAATTCAGAAGTGTTTACGCTTGTGCTCCAGTATTGTCCTGTTCCTTCTCTAAACGCAAAAAGGGTTCTATTAGTATTACCTGTTATATTTATTATGTTGAATATGACAGTATCAATCGAAGTAGATGCATTAAGACCTTGAGATTGATCTGCAATAGATACATTTAATGTTAAGTTTCCCGAATTGCTTCTTGTAGAATGATTTTGTCCGTTAGGCACTCCAGTAATATTAACATTTATTGGGGGTGTATGGTCAAAAATAACCATTGTTACATTTATAGTAGCATTTCTACCAGTCAGATTGTTGGCAGTGTAGACAACTGCTGTAATATTGTATCTTCCCTTTGAAATATTAAAAGTGCCCGCGGTTGTGGAAATATTTGTCCAACATGAGGCTATTCGCGTTGAAACAACCGAGCAGTTAAGACTATCAGTAATATAGGTCCAAGTCTTGACACCCTCTGTAACTAAATAAAACGATGCGTTAAGACCGAGAGGAGTTAAGTACCCTCCAGCAGTTACATTGAAGCTGACATCTGTAGCATTGAGAAAAGTAACATTAAGAGTAACCATGGGATTTTGTGATGTTAATGTAGAGGCATTGCTGTAGTTTGTTCCGCTTCCTGTAGCACTAGTAGTTCCGGAATCAACCGCATTTATCGAACCAATGGAAACATTGATTGCAGCACTTGCAAAGCTTATTAGGAAAACGCTTACTAAAAAAGCAAGAGCAACGATACAAACCTTAGCACCTATTTTTTTCACCATCTTTTTTAAACCAAAACTTTATAATCATACATAAATCTATTTCCTTTATAAATCTTTCTGAAGTGAAAATTTGTTGCCTCATCCTCGAGAAAAAAATACACAACAACAAAACTTAAAAGCATTTTGCTTTAAGGTTGTATATGAAAATTTGCTTAATATATGATTTTTTAACAGAGGCTGGAGGTTTAGAAAGAGAGATGGCAAACCATGCAAGGATGCTATTGGAAGATGGATTCGACGTAGAGGTTTTGACTTATCACTATGATAAAGAAGTCCTAAATAGGACCGGATTCGACGGAATTAAAGTGAAAAATGTTTCTTTCACAAAAACAAAATATGAATTCTTGAATATTTTTTTAAGCATTTTATTTTCATTTCTCGGAATTTACAAGTTAAAAGAAAATCCAGATTTGTTTATTACATATAGTTTTCCAGCCAATTTTTTAATTAGGGAGAAAAAAGTTAAGAAAATTAATTTTATGAATCATTATCCTCATTTTTTATATTTGGATAAAAAAGAAAAATTTGTCTGGGCAACTTCTACTAAGGGAATGAAAAGATTAACAGTTACAATTTTATCATGGTTCTTGGGAGGGTATTTTAAACATCTTGACAGAAAATTAGTCAGAAAGAGCGATTTATGCTTCGCGAACAGCGAGTTTACCAAAAAAAGACTGGATAAAATATATGGTATAAAGAGTATAGCAAGTTATCCTCCAATATATCCGGTATTTGGGCCGTCAAAAGAGAGAATTAAAGAAAAATATATTTTTGTTGCTGGGAGGATTATACCTGATAAAAAATATGACTGGCTTATTGAGTCTATGTCTCACATGAAAAATAAACTCCCTCTATACATTTCAGGAGAAGGAGAGCAAAGCTATAAGAGTGAATTAAGTACCCTTGCAAAAAGAAAAAGTGTTGAAATAAAGTTTCTTGGAAGGCTTCCAACAGATGAACTGATAAAATATTACAGTTCTGCTCTTGCATTTGCATTTCCTACTCCTGGCGAGGATTTTGGGCTAGTTCCTGCTGAGAGCTTGGCTTGTGGGACTCCTGTTGTTGTTTGGGGTGATGGCGCTGGTCCAACAGAGCAGGTTATTGACGGAATTAATGGGTATTGGGTAAAGCCATATAATAAAAAAGACTTTGCTTTAAAATTGGATAAAGCTATTGATACAAATCTAAAGAAAAAAAACAAGAAGCAAATATTGAAATCTGCCGAGAAATTTTCATATAGAGAGGTAAAAAAAGATTTTATTAAAAAGATATACGGAGTATTAAAAAAATAAATTATATTGTTAATATTTCAAGATTGTTCTTATTGAATAATATCTAGGAATTATCATGTAGTAACTATCAATAAAATCATACTCCTAAAATTAATTTAGAAACCAACAACTTTGGCTATTATCCTGAAAACAAATAAATTTTTAAAAAGGGCTATGCGTTAGCTAAAAAATGAAAAAAGCGCTGATAACAGGCATTACAGGGCAGGACGGCTCTTATTTGGCTGAATTATTATTGGAAAAAGGATATGAAGTTCACGGAATTATCAGAAGGGTTGCTTTAGAGGACCCGATTCATAGATTGAAGAGAATAAATCATATTAAAGATAAAATTGTGCTTCATCCTGGAGCTATAGAAAGCTATTCCCGCTTAATAGAAATATTTGACAAAATCCAGCCAGATGAGTGCTATCATCTTGCCGCGCAAAGCTTTGTCCATGAATCTTTTGAAGACTCTTTTTCCACATTCATGACAAACATTGAAGGCACTCTAAATATCTTAAATGCCCTCCAGAAAAAAGCTCCAAAATGCAAATTTTATTTTGCCGGCTCTTCAGAAATGTTTGGAAAAGTAAAAGAAAGCCCCCAAACAGAAAATACGCCATTTCATCCCCGTTCTCCTTACGGGATAACAAAAGTAGCTGGTTTTGATTTAACAAGAAATTTCAGGGAAGCATATGGTATATTTGCTTGTTCGGGTGTGCTTTTCAATCACGAATCTGCTCGTCGAGGCCACGAATTCGTCACAAGAAAAATAACTTCTGGAATTGCAAGAATAAAGCATGGAAAGGATAATGTTCTTATCTTGGGAAATATTGATGCAAAGAGAGACTGGGGGCATGCAAAGGATTATGTTGAAGCAATGTGGCGCATGCTTCAGCAGAATGAGCCGGATGACTATGTCATTGCAACAGGAGAAACACATACTGTTAAAGAATTTTTGGATGTCTCTTTTGCTCATGTCGGGCTTGATTATGAATTAATTGACTTGCATGAACTTTCAGAAGAGGAAGCGGACGCGAAAGTTGAAGAGTTAAGAAAGCAGAAGGACAAAATCTTTGTCGTTAAGCATCCAAGATTTTATAGGCCATCAGAGGTGCATGAGCTTTTAGGAAATCCCCTTAAGGCAAAGCAAAAGTTGGGATGGGAACATAAGACTACTTTTGAAGAGCTTGCTAAGATGATGATTGACAATGATTTGGAGGATGTAAAGAGGAATGGGAATTATAATGGGGAATAAGTATAGATGTTGTTATAATAAAAAGATAATTATTATTGATAAGATAGAAATATTAGTTTAAGCTAACAACAATCTCTGATTTATTTTGGTGATTATTTCTCTAATAAATGATTTTGGCAATTATCTTTTTAAAGACATATAAAGATATAAATACAATAAAGTAATTAATTTTCATAGGTTAGAATGAAAGAAATAAAGATTTTGATTCGTATCGAGGAGGAAAAGATTTCCTATATACTTGACAAAGAATTTGAAACACTTCCAAATGAACTGATGCTTATTGCTGCACTTGACTTAATTAAAAAACACGAGATAGAAAAACTATCATCTAAATTTTCAGCTAGGAGAGAATATGGAAGTAGTAGTAAATGAAATAGCCAAATCCATAAAATTTCTGACATAAGGATGAAGCGAAAGTCGGAACTTGTCAGTATAATCTTCCTCTCTTACTAATATAGGGCTTATATGCATATCATCAAGTTTTAATTTTCCTTCCGCTTTTCCATAAAATCTCTCATTAATAGTATCTGTTCCATGCCCATGTCCAAATGGGTCTGTTTGAAAGTATGTTCTTCTTGAACCCAAATCACTTAAATGTCCGGATAAATCCAAACTCGTCTCTCTTTTTACTATTCTTCTTAAGGATTCTTCAGTTGGCACCCCTCTTTCTATTCTTCCTCCAATAGGCCATAAAATTCCTTTTGCAGGAACATTATCCCTTACAACCAAAAGAATAGCTCCTTCATATCCTATTAATATATCATGGCTGGGAATTATTAGTCCCTGATGTGCGCTTTTGAATAATCCTGCAAAGGCATTCTTTCAGCCACTAGTTTAGATAATTCTACTGGTTGTCCATTTTCACTAATATATTCTTCTTTCGGCATACTTATTTATTCATTATTCTATATATAAAGTTAATTACTCTTTAAAAAAGGCTCAAATCTCAATTGAAAAGCTCTCTTGATATAATGGACTGCCTGCTTGATAGGAAGTTCACCCATCTTTGATTTTCCTTTCTTCCTATTGTGATAGGTAAACGGAACTTCCTTTTTTTTTAACCCAAGTTTCTTTGCCCTGTAAAATATTTCATGCCCAAACTCTGCGAAAGTGCATGGATACTTGAATTTTATCTTTTCAAAAGAACTTTTCTTAAAAAGGCGGAAGTTGCCTCCTAAATCCCTTACTTCTGTGCCTATTATAAAACTACATATTCTGTTTAGGAAAAACCCGCCCCATTTTCTTGCAAATGAGGCATCCATTCCTCCGCCTTTTGCATATCTGGAACCGATTATTATGTCATAATCTTTAATGTATTTTAACATTTCTGGAATTTTTTCAGGAGGATGTGATAAATCTGCATCCATCGTCAGGACAAAATTTCCGTTTGCAATGCTAATTCCGTCAAGAACAGCTGTTGCTATCCCTTTCTTTAATCTGTTCACCCCAATAAAATCCTTTTCTATTTTTGACAGGGAAAAGAGAATATCATAGCTGTTGTCTTTAGAATTATCATCAATTATTATAATCTCATAAGAGCTGTGAAAAGAAGTTTTTTGAATAACCTCTTTGACTCTAGATACTACTTCTTTAATATTCTCTGCTTCATTGTATGTTGGTATGACTATTGAAAGTTCTTTTTTTGAAGAGAAGAGGTTTACTGGAACATCCGAATCTATATATTTACCATTAAAAATAAGGCGATAGGTTCTTTTCTGTACAGGCATGAATTATATGCCATAGGAATACTTTTAAATATTTATTCTTTGGAGTTTGTATACCTAAAATGAGAAAAAACAGGATTTATCTGGGAATTGCTATTGTCCTATTAATTGTGATAACAGCTGCGACAAAATTTGGAGGGGGTTCTGATATAAATGATTATGCTGATAGCGCGAAATTTTTTGCTGAAAAGTACGATGCTAAGATAAGAACTTCTCATTCTTATTTATATGGGTTAATTCATGCGCCTTTTGTAGGGCTTTTTGACAGCTTCTGGATATTTAAGATTACAAGCCTTATTTCCTTATTATTAATAGTATATTCTGTTTACATTATAAGCAATAAGGATAAAAGAGCCCCTTGGCTGATGCTTCTTTCTCCAATTGTATGGTATATGTCTCCCTGGATAAGCCCAATTCAGCTTGCTTCATTATTATTTTTATGGGGATGGTATTTTATTAAAAAATATGATGCTGGGAAAGATATAAAGAAGAATATTTTATACCTGCTTTATTCTGGTCTTTTGATTGGGCTGTCGTGGGCTTTTTGGGATGGGGTGCTGTTTTTCATTCCTTTGCTAATGATTAGTTTTTTCTGTGATAAAAAATTAATTCACACATTGTATTATCTAGCATTCATCTTAATAGGAGCACTGCCAAGATTTATTTTAGACCAGATATTGTTTGGATTTGCTTTTTTCACAGTTTTAAGGCATATAACTGCCTCTTTGGCGCTGACATTTTTGGGTGGCTTTTATGAACAGGGCAATCTTTCAGGAATAGGCAGTTTTATTCTTCTGATAATCTTCTTTCCTGTTTTCACTTTTATACTATTCAGAAAAAGAATATTCTCTGAGAATAAAAAAACAGCAATTTTTATATTGCTTTCCATTATTCTGCTTATAATAAACTCTCAAATAAGATTTGTCCTGCTTGTAGCGCCAATTATTATTCTTAGCATAAATAAATACCTTGCAAAAAGAGAGTATTTGATACAAATAGCAGTTTCGCTTATAATAATCTTGGCTGTTATTAATCCTTATATTTTGCAGATAAAATATGATTTAGGGATAGGAGAGGAAAAGGGCGCGGAATTTGAGTCATTTGCAAGAAACTTTAACAAAATTGCGCTCTCAAATAAATTTGAAAGAGATATAATTAAAGAAGATATAAACAAAATAGCAGAGGAATATCCTAATCAGACATTTGTTGTTGGAAACAACAATGATAATTATAGGGTATTGGCGAACTTATACTGGGGTGGTAAAGTAAAAGAATTTGTAAGTATAGAAGATTACAGATTGAGCTTTGAGGAATCGCCTACGATTTCTAAAAAGGAATTGTGTTCTAAGGTTAAAATTAAGGAAAGAAGGGATATTTGCCTCTCCATTTATATAAGAAAAGCATTTAACGATGATACAGAATACGGGTCAATCAAGTATGGGATAAGCTTTGATGATAATTTGAAATTGGAAGGATTTGAATTTGTAAAGAAATATGATAAATTGAGTGTTTTCCAGAAGATTAATAAATAAGAAATAATTTATACATTGCTTTTAAATAATTAATTTTATTATTGCATATATTACACCCAAAAAGGATATTATAGATAATATTAAAAGAATTATATCTAATTTTCTTCGTTTTTCTCTTTTTAATTTTATCATATTATTCTAATTTACTAATTAAATGACTTTATCTCTTTTATTACCTTATTCACTTCTTCTTCTGTTAATTCTGGATAAAGCGGAATGGATAAAATTTCTTTTGATAATTCTTCTGCTATTGGAAAATCTCCTTCTTTGTATCCTAAATAAGAGAGAGCGGGCTGTAAATGCAGAGGTATAGGATAATGCACTCCTGTTTCTATTCCGTTTTCTTTTAGATAATTTTTTAATTCATCTCTTCTTTCACTTAGAAGAACATACATATAATACGAGGGATTTATACTTTTATGATTTACCTGATTTAAAGTTGGTTCAGTCAGATTATTTGAATATTTTACAGAAATTTCCTTTCTCTTTGAAATCCAGTTTTTAAGATATTTTAATTTAACATTCAGGATTGCTGCCTGTAAACCATCTAATCTAAAATTAAATCCTTCTGAATCATGCAGATATTTATTTTCCCTTCCATGATTAACAAACTTTCTGCATTTCTCTGCCAGCGTTTTATCCTCGAAAACTATCGCCCCTCCATCTCCAAGCCCCCCCAAAATTTTTGCTGGGAAGAAACTAAAGCATCCAGCCCCACATATTGGAACTTTTTTTCCCTTTTGTTCTGCTCCATGCGCCTGCGCACAATCTTCTAATATGAAAAGATTATTTTTTTCAGCTATTTCTTTTATTTTATCCATATCACACACATTTCCGTATAAATGAACAGGAATTATTGCTTTTGTCCTTTCTGTTATTTTTGATTCTATAAGTTCAGTGTTTATCAGAGCATCATTCTTATTTACATCAACAAAAACTGGTTTCGCCCCTGTTAACGTAACAGCGAATGCTGTTGCAATGAATGTATTTACAGGCATTATAACTTCATCTCCTTCTTTTATGCCTAAGCATTTTAGCACAGCAAATAAAGCAGTTGAACCACTTGAAGTTCCAATACAAACGCTTTTTTCACAATATCTGGCAAAATTCTCCTCAAAACTCTTTACCTCTTCCCCCATTATGAAGCTTGAATTGGAAATAACTCTGGAGATTGCTTCATCCAGTTCTTTTTTTATTGAATCATGCTGTGCTTTAAGATTGTTTAAGTTTATCATATTTATTGGATTTTTATGTAGTATTTAATTATTCTTACTGGTTTCTTCCAACATGCAATCTTTTAAAAAATCTATATTTAAATTATGAAATTCATCTATTTCTTCCAGCATTTCTTTATTTATAGAATCTTGATGTGCAAATAAATGAACTATTGCTCCATAGTCTTTAGCTTTCTTTATTGCAGGGATAAAGTCAGAATCGCCAGCAATTATTATCGCATGCTGAATTTGCTTCTCAAAGCATTTATCTGCTATATCCAAAGACATTAAAACATCTATCTTTTTTTGTCTATAGAAACCCTTTATAAATTGTAACTCTCCATATTTAACTTCAAATCTCGGTAAAATACTTATTTTATGACAAAACCTTTTCTTTGATTCATAAAATACTTCGCTTTTAGAATTTCCAGGCAATTTTATTGGTAAACAATCATAATAGTAAGTTCTTAGTCTTTTTGCCCCTATAGATTTAGATATTTTTTCAGATAATTTAAGAAAATCCAGTTTAAAGTTGCCAAGGGTTTTTAATTCAGAGTTTAAGTAACCTCCATCAATAAATATCCCACATTTATCTATATATTGTTTTTCACTTTCCTCTTTCATTAGATTTTTGTTGTCGCCCAAGAACCCGTAGGTCCCTGGGCATTAGATTGTATTATTTTAGATACTACATCATATTTAAATTTTTTCATTCGTGTCTGGAGAATTATATTTTATTATCCTTGCAGGATTCCCAACAACAACAGCATAATCAGGAACATCTTTTGTCACAACAGCGCCAGCTCCGATAGTCGCATATTTTCCAATATTGACTGGGAATAGAGTTGCATTGCTTCCTATTACTGCTCCTTTTCCAATATAAGTTGGCTTCCACTCATCTGTTGTCCCTGTTCTTTTTTTTGATGGAGGATTTATGTCGTTTATTGTCACAACATGATGTCCGAGCCATGCATCGTCATCTATTTCAACTAAAGAGCATATGAATGAATGGGAGGAGACAGTAACTCTATTTCCTATAATTACGTCTTTCTGCACTTCAACATAGGTACCAATATTGCACTCATCTCCAATTTTACACTCGTAAAGATTTGCATAATGTCTTATTTTTGTATTTTGACCTACTATTACATCTTTTAAGATTGCCGTTCCATCAACTTGGGCTGTTGGATGAATCATATCTTCTAAAGTCATATTTTTACTTATAAATATATCTTATAAAACTTCTTATATTGGAGTAGACAATATTAAGGGCTCCAAATCATCACTGCTCCATAGTTTCTACTTTCTGGATCATCTTCCATATAATTTGGGATTATCTGTGCGATCTCTAAGCCGGAGCGCTCATAAAATCTTATTTCTGGATCTAATGGTTCACTTGTTCCCGCTTTCCTCAATGCGAGATATTCATCAATTGGCAAATGTGAATATTTGTGATATCCTGGAATTCTTGCTCCTAAAACAAGATACTGCAATCCCAATTCTCTCGCCAGATTTTTCTGTGCTTCAAGCAATTTAGAGCCAAGCCCCTGCCCTTGATAATTTCTGCTTACTCCTAAAGAAACAATATAAAGTGCATTTCCTTCTCTGGTATGAGAGTTTGCAATAAGTCCATTATCGGTTATTCTCTCCCAAGAAGTCAAATCTTTGTTTGGGTATCTTATTATTTGCGCTGTTGATACTGCCACCATTTTTCCATTAACATAAGCCCCAAAAAATCCTTGTGGAAAAAAGTTCATTCTGGACTTAAATTTCTCTCTTGACGCTCTTATTTCAAGGGGCCATGTTTCTTCCTCTACTCTAACTACTTCTTCAAGTTCATCTATCTTAGCATGCCTTACAATTATTTCCATTTTTTAAAATTTACTTCAAAGGCAATTGAATTTCTTTCCCTGTTTCAGAAGAAAGCCGGGCAGCCTCAATCAATTCAACTGATTTTTTTGCTTCCTCACCGTCAACATGGCTTGCATTTTCATCCCCAATTATCTTTTTTATCGCCTCGCGGAAAACTGAATCATGTTTTGACGAAGAACCTCTATAAGAGCCATAATCATTAGCAGAGGAAAATTCAGTAGAATTCTCTGGCATTGGAAAACCTTCAACATTCCAATGCTCTATTTTATTCAGATACTCTCCGCCTATTTTTACAGAACCTTTTGAGCCAAGAATTGTTAGAGAGCCTTCTATATTTTTATTGTAAGCGCAAGTTGTGTAGTACATTGTTCCTAAAGCACCAGATTCAAATTTTAATATTAGAGCGCCAGTATCTTCTGTCTCTATGTTATGAAGAAGAGTTTCCTGTTTTGCAAATACTGATTTTACGGGACCGCCTAACCATTGCATAACATCAAGAAAGTGGGATGCCTGCGTGGCTAATGCTCCTCCGTCCAGTTCTTTTGTTCCTCTCCATGATTCTTCTGTGTAATAATCAGGGCGCCTATTCCAAATAACATTTGCGCTTATTGTATATATTTTTCCAAAAAGATTTTTATTTATCGCTTCTTTTACTGCTTTTATTGGAGCATTAAACCTGTTTTGTTTGACTACAAATAAATATTTTCCATTTTTTTTGGCAGCTTCAATCATTTTGTCCGCGTCAACAACAAAGAGTGCCATTGGCTTCTCACATATAACGTGTTTTCCTGCGTTTAGAGCATCAATTGACATCTGCGCATGCAGGCCGGAAGGAGTGCATATATTTACAATATCTATATTTTTGTCGGCAAGAAGAGATTTATAATCAGAATAAGCAACCGAATTTGATAAATCAGCTGCTTCTTTTACTCTTTCTGGGATTGTATCTGCAACTGCAAGAACTCTTATTCCACCCATATTTTTAAGGAAATTTATATGCCTTATGCCTATTTTCCCGCAACCTATTATTCCAAAGTTCACCATTTTAGCTCATTGTGACGAAGAATTTAATTATTTAAAAAGATATATGTGCTGATTTTAATAGCTGAAAACTATTATAGACAATAAGTAAAATATCATCAGAAGTGCTAAACCTAACTCATCATTAATTATATAGTCATCTTTCACTATAGTTATTATGAATAGCTAAATCTAATTAATCACGCTGACAATCCATCATAGATATTTTTAAATAAGTCTAAAAATGTGTATAAACATGAATAGCTTAAAATTCAAAAGAGTGTTTATAACAGGAGGAGCTGGCTATGTTGGAAGCTTATTAGTTCCATCATTGCTCAGCAAAGGCTATGAAGTTATTGTTTATGACCTATTCCTCTATGGAGATACTCTGCCGGACAATCCAAGGCTGAAAAAAATAAAAGGAGACATAAGAGACAGAGATAAATTAATTAAATCTGCCCATGGAGCAGATGCTTTTATCCATCTTGCGTGCATATCAAATGACCCGAGTTTTGATTTAGCTCCAGATTTAGGAAAATCAATTAATTTTGGCGCCTTTCCAAATGTTTTAGATGCCGCAAGATTAGGAGGAGTAAAAAGATTTATTTTGGCGAGCTCAACAAGTCAGTATGGTATCAAGCCGGCACATGTAAAAGTTACTGAAGAAACCGAAGCAGAACCGATTACTGATTATGCAAGATACAAAATTGAATGTGAGAAAATAATGAAAACAAGAGCAGATTTAGTAGGTAATATGGAGTATGTTTTTGTAAGACCTTCTACTCTTTGTGGTTATGCGCCAAGATTGAGATTAGATGTTTCAGTAAATACTTTGACTATTAATGCTCTGGAAAAACATAAGATGAGAATTAAAGGAGGTAATCAACTCCGTCCAACTATGAACATTAAAGATATGGTTAGATTTTATGAATTGATGCTTGAAGCTCCTTCTGAACTCATAGATGAACAGGCATTTAATGTTTCCTACACAAATGCTTCAATTCTGCAGTTCGCACAAATGGTTAGGGATGTTTTAGAAGATCAGACAGTAGAATTTGAAATGATTCCTTCTGATGACCCAAGGTCTTATCATGTAGATGCTACAAAAATTAAAAAAGTTTTAGGATTTGAATTTAAATATAATGTAAAAGATGCAATAAATAGCATTGTGGAAGCGTACGAAGAAGGAAAGATAAAAGATGGATTGAACAATCCCTTATATTATAATGTAAAGCTGATGAAGGAAACCAGCTTGAAATAAAAATGCCAATAGAAATAAAAAAACCAGAACATTACTTATCTGAAAAAATAAAAACAGAAGAAGAAGCTATTGAAATTGTAGAGGAGAGAAAGAAAAGAGGAGAGAAAGTTGGTCTTTGTTTCGGAGGATTTGATTTGCTGCATCCAGGGCATATGACTCATCTGCGCTCTGCAAAGGCATTATGCGATTTTCTTATTGTCGGGGTGACAGCTGAAGAATTTAATGCTGCAAGAAAAGGAAAGGGGAGACCTATTTATAGTGATGCGGTGCGGTGCTTTTCCTTAAGCCAGCTAAATTCTGTTGATTTGGTTTTTATCAGCAAATACTCAAAGGCAGTTGAGGCAATAAATTCTATTAAGCCAAATTATTATATGAAGGGACCGGATTACAAGGATAAGCAAACAGCAGGAATAACTGCAGAAAGAGAGGCGATAAAGTCTGTCGGAGGAGAGATGAAATATACAAATGATGAAAAGCTTTCGACATCAGAACTTATAGATTACATAAAAAAAATAGAATGAAAAATTTATTAATAATTGGCTGCGGACTTGCATGCTCTGGAAAGTCAACTTTTTTTAAAGAGCTAGCAAGAAGGAATAAAAATTTAGTTTACATAGACAAAGATGTAATCAATAACTCATTTATATCAGAAAAGAATTTCTCAAATGATAAAAATAATTCTGAATTCTACGATAAGAATATCAAAGTGCAGACTTATAGGGCAATGTTTGGACTAGCTAAAGACAATTTAATTCTCAAAAAGAGTGTAATTCTGGATGGTTATTTTGCTGACAAATTGGAAACTCCTCTTTTCAAAGAGTTATTAGAGATGCTAAATGGAGTTGACTACAAATTGATAACTGTAAAATTTTACTGCACTAAAGATGTTTTATTTAAAAGGATGAAAAATAGAAACTTCTGGAGGGATTATGATAAACTGCTCAATAAGAAAAGCTTTGATAATTATTATGACTCTGACTCTAAATATTTAAACAGCTCGAAATTTGACTTCGTTTTGAATACCGAAAAAACAACTGAAGAATTAATAGAAAATTTTAAGGAGGCGTTTAAAAATGATTTTAATAATCTCTGACAGAGATGGTACATTAATAGAATTTGTTGATAATCTGGGAAAAAATAAAGAATGGAGGGAAGAATTAAAGTTAAACTCTGCAGTTGTAGACACCTTAAAATTTATTACAGAAAAATACAACTCAAAGATATATGTTGCCAGCAATCAGTCCGGGGCAGCCAAAGGATATTTTACAGTAGAAAGGATTGAAGAGATTAATTCACTCATTGATGAAATGCTAAAAGATTTAGGAATTAAAATATCCGGCTGGAGCTATTGCGCGGATGTTGATATAAAATTTGCTTCTTTAAATAAAGATATAAAATTTAATGAAAGATATGTAAAAGAAAAAACAAAGAGAAAGCCATCTGCAGAAATGGTATTTGAGCTGTTGAAGAAAGATAATTTATCATTAAAAGACTTTGAGAAAGTTATAGTATTTGGAGATAATAAAAAAGATGGCTATCTTGCAGAAAATATAGGTGCCTATTATATTGATGTAAACGGAAAAGATTATAAACAACTGAAGGAAGAAGTTTTAGACTTCATGGAGAAAAAGAATGGGTAAAATAGCAGTTTTAGGAAGTAATTCTTTTATTGCTGGAAGTTTCATATCATACATTCTGAAAAATACAAAAGAAAAAGTAATAGGAATAAGTAGGTCAAACGAAAAAGAAAGAATTTTCTCACCTTACTCTAATCTTCAAGAGGCAAAGGAAAGATTTGATTTTTTCATGGCTGACATAAAGGATACTAATAAAGTAATAGAAATACTCGATAGAGAAAAACCTGAAATAATAGTTAATTTTGTTGGGCAGGCAGAAGTTAATACGAGCTGGATTTTTCCAGAGCAGTGGTTTGAAACAAATACAATGGCTATTGTCAATCTTGCACAGCAGTTAAGAAAAAAAGAATATATCAAGAAGTACCTTGCTTTTTCAAGTCCTGAAGTTTACGGTTCAATGGGGGAAAATACTCCTGAAAATGATACTTACAAGCCGACAACACCATATGCTGTCTCAAAGCTTGCAGGAGATTTATTCCTTCAGACGCTTTACATAAAAGAGGGCTTTCCTGTTGTTTTTACCCGTGCTGCAAATGTCTACGGCCCCCATCAGCAGCTTTTTAGAGTAATACCAAAAGTTATTGTGCAGTGCAAAAAAGGAGAAAAAATAACTCTTAACAATGCAGGAAGGTCAAAGCGCGGTTTTATCCATTCGCTTGATGTTGCAGACGCAGTATGGAAAGTTCTGCAGAATGGCAAAGCAGGCGAAGTTTATCATATAGCTCCAAAAGGAGAGCTTATTTCGATGAAAAATCTTGTGGAAAAAATCTGTGTAAGAATGAATATTAATTTTGAATCTTCTGTAACTATCATGCCTGAAAACCCATGGAGAGATGCTGTATACAGCCTTGATTCTTCAAAAGCAATGAGTGAGCTTGGATGGGAGCCAAAAATAACATTAGATAAGGGGATTGAGCAGACAATTGAATGGGTAGAAAACAACTGGGATAAAATTAAGGATATGCCCTTGCAGTATGAGCACAAGGCATAATAATCTTATTTATCATCAAAAAAACTAAGGTCTTGCATCTTCTTTCTTGCTTTTTCTATTCTTTCTTTGACAACAGAATCAATATCTACTCCCTGCTCTTTTAGCTGTTCAAGGTAGGGCTGTCTCAAAACATTCAGATAAACAAGGACAAAATTAATTCCTTTAAGAGGGTCTGCTGCTTTCATTCTTTCAAGAAATTTTTCTGAAACTTTTGTCTTCTGAAGATAATTATTAATAAATAATTTTCTTAGCTCCTTGCTTATCTTTGCATGCTTATCATGATGTAAAAATCCAAGCATTTCCCTTGCCGGGTCATCCCTTCCGAAATATTCAAAATCAAGAAATTTGTAGTTTCCATTTTTATCCATGAGAACATTATGCACTCCAAAATCTCCAAAGTTAAGTCTTTGCTCTTCAAGCGGTAGTTCTTTTATAAGCTCTTCTTTTGAAATTTTTTTTCTAAAATCAGCAGCAAGGGCCTCTGCCTTTGGTATAACTTCCTCAAAAGCAAATTTTTTTGTATCAGCATCAAGAGATTCAGGATTGCGCTGCTCTTTAATATTTTTTATTCTAACTTCTACATTCTTTGCAAAATCGTCAGGGCATAAAGCAGGGGTGCTTGCAGGAGGAAATTTAGATGCATCCAAGGAATGTATTTTCGCAATAAAATCAGAAATCGCAATAATCTCCTTTTCTCCTGTATTTTCTTCATTTAAAACATTCCCTTCTTCAAAAGAATAAATTCCGATATTATCTTGAGGATAAAATGCAAATGGCTCAGGTATCTCTCTAAATCCTTTCCCCCATAAATATTTTAAAGAAAGATATTCCCTCTCTCCCCTAGGCCAGTTCTGCGCATGTATTCTTGAATATTTTTTTAGAAGTCTAGTTCCAGAAAGAAGATTCACTTTATATAAAATATTATTTCCGAGATGATTTAACTTTTCAGCTTTTATTATTTTTTCATCAAAATATTTTTGAAGATCATTTTTTATTATCATATTTAATCCATATTTCCACGAGCTTAATTGAATTAATTTTCCATCTGAAGAATATTTATTGTTTGGGTCAAACAGAATCTTTGAAACTTTATTAGGAAAATAATTTTCGGAAAGAAATTCAGGCAAATCATCAATAAAATGAGTGCAATTTTCTTTTTCTATCCTCTTTGCTTTTTCTTCTTTTGTAAGCTCTAAGAAAACATCATCCCGTGTGAGACCTATTTCACTGCCAAAAAAACAATTTTTCTCAATCCACTCAAGTGCATGTTTGTGAAGATCGTACTTAGGCCCCAAAAACGGTTCTTTAGTCTTATGGCTTATTATAACAGCCCTTATATTATTTTTTTTACACATTACAAAGAAATCTTTGACGCCTTCAAATGCCGGCGCTCTTGTTATTGCCGGTCCATAAACATACCCCTGTAATTCTGTCCAAAGCTCCTCTTTTCCGGCTTTCCTCAAATAATTTCTGACTTCTTCTTTTATTGGCTCAACAGAAGGAGGAATTATTCCCTTTTCAACTGCAATAGTATGAAAAATATGGTCATAGCAAACTATTGTATTATCAAAATCAACGCCGATTTTCATCTTTTTTTATTCTTTAAATAGATTATAAGCTTTTATGTGATATCAAATACAATTATGTCAAGATGCTTTAGAAGATTTCGCGTCTTGAGCATCCAAAAGTCTTATACAAAAAAGAAAAGACTTTTTGATTACTTAACCCTTGTATTATCTTTTTTTAAGCTGATAAATGTTGGACCAACATGCTGATGCGCATCAATCGCCGCCTGCCGAGTTTCAGCTGAATCTTTCGGATAGAAAGTTCTTATATTCTTTAGCTTGTCAACCATATTTTCATCTGCTAATGCGTGCGTCGGACCTAATTCAGGATAATCTGCATAGCCGACAAGCTTTACATTTGCTCTCTGCTGATTTATATCTATTTTAACTTGCTCGAACGGGCGCTCTATAAGAAAAGTAGTAATTGTATAAACCCACGGCTTTAAACCCGCGAGCGCCATTCCTGCTGCTAAGCCAATCATTGCCTGCTCGCAGACGCCTACATTGTGAAATCTCTCTGGAAATTTCTGCCTGAATTCATCAAAAACTTGGTAGCCAATATCACCGACGATTAGATGAATCTCGGGGTCTTGTGCTGCTAATTCTACAATTACTTTTCCAAATTCGTATCTCATTTTACTAAGCAATACCTCCTAAATAGCTGATATTATCCATTTGACAAAAAGGATTAATAGATAAAACATTATTGACAAAATCAGTGTTGTTATTGATTAACTTGTGATTTTTATTAATAACAAGGCTATTTGATAACTTTCTTCTACCACAATTTAAGATATTTCTTCCAGATTTCATCATTTTAATTCCTCAAATGCCTGTGCTAATCTTTCTGGTTTTGGCTTCTTGCCGTGCCATGCAGGGTCATTTTCTATGTAGCTTACTCCTTTTCCTTTTGTTGTATGTGCAATTATTGCATATGGCTGTGAATTCTTTTTTTGCAAAGCAGGAATTAATTCTGAAAAAGAGTGTCCATTTATTTCTACAACATCCCAATTAAATGCTTCAACCTTTTTTCTTAAATTAAATTTTGGCCTTACAAGGTCCAGAAAATCAAGAGCCTGTATTTTATTGTAATCTATAATTATTGTTATATTATCCAAATTGTATTTTACCGCTAAATCCATCGCTTCCCAAGTTGAGCCCTCCTCAAATTCTCCATCGCTCATGAGAACATAAATGTGCCCATCTTTCCCCTTTATTTTATTTGCCAAAGCCATGCCTACTGCTATTGGAAATCCGTGTCCTAAGCTCCCTGTAGTGCAGTGAATGCCATTTTTAGGGTCTATGTCAGGATGTCCTGAAATATGCGGATTGTATCCTTTATCCCGTAAAAGAAGAAAGTAGGGCAGGCAGGCATGCCCCTTGCTTAAGACAAATTTATCCTCATCTTTTAATATAATATCGTACAAAGCAAGAAAAATTTCTATTGAAGAGAAACAGCCACCTATGTGGGCAAGCCCTGTTTCTAAAGATAATTTAAGAGTGTCTATTCTAAGAGCTTTTGCCTTTGCTTCAAGAGCTGGTATTTTATCAGGTGTAAAAGCCATTTTTTAATTGGGAATAGTTAGCTTATAAATTTTTATATGGTTTTCTTTCACTTAAATGGTTAAAGAAACAATGTTACTAATCATTTTTCTGAAAAAAGAGATTTATCAAGTGATACATGCCATGGAAAATGATCAGATGCAGTACGTGCAAGACCCTCCCTTACCAAGGTGAAATCTTTTAAATATTGAAGAATGCCCCCTTTCGCAAAGATAAAATCCATTCTTAATGGACGATTATGATTTCCTGTCCCGCCTAAAAGATCTGTCTGGTCAGTTATTTGCTCTGGTTTGTAAAATTGTAAACCGACATCGATATATCCTTGATTTAGAACAGCTTCAATGGTATCATAGCAAAGATTTCCATCTCTGCAGTATTTTTCAATCATCCTGGGGGAAAAAGAATCAACCGCACTTTGAGGAATATTATCTTCTGGAGAGAGGGCATTAAAATCTCCCATAAGAATGCTATTTTTATTTCTATATAATTCTCTTAAAACATCTATAATCTGTGGAAGACGTTCTCTTTCATTTAAATAAGAAAGATAAACATTGCAGATTGAGAGAGGGCCTATTTTAGTGGGAAAGACCATTTCTATTACTTTGATTCTTTCGCTTACCAGGCGCGAAGATGATGGAAGCATCCTACTAAAAAGAGCAACAGTCCATTTTTTATCGCAATCAAATGATATATTATAAGGATAAGAACAGATATTCCTCATAGCTAATGAAAACTCGTCTTGCTTTTCTTCACCTAATTCAATTTCCTGTATTCCGAGAACCTCTGCCTTTTGCTGAGCAATTACCTCTAGAACTCTGCACAATCTTGATGAATCTGGCTTAATTCCTCCATTCATTATATTATAAGTCATAATTTTCATAAATTTTAATTAATATACTATTATATAAATTTATAGAGGCTATCAAAAATAAAAATTATAGAAATCATTAAAAAGAGGCAAAATATTGAATTTCATGGCAGAAATAAATCTCTTAAAAAACTTTAATGAAGGTAAAAAGCCAAACAGAAATGTGGATGAAAGAGCAGGCATAGTCACAGAGGAAATCAGGACTGTTGCACGCCAATATGGAAAAGAATATTTTGACGGCGATAGGAATTTTGGATATGGGGGATACCACTATCATCCTAAATTCTGGACTGGGGTAGCAGAAGACATGAAAACTCATTTTGGACTGAATGAAAAAAGCAAAGTTCTTGATGTTGGTTGCGCAAAAGGATTTTTACTTTTTGATCTGACAAGAGCTATCCCTAGAATTTCTGTATCTGGAATTGATATATCAGAATATGCCGTTAAGCACGAAGAAGTTTCTGAAAGCATAAAGAAAAATCTTAGTATCGGAAATGCAAAAGATTTAAGCAGGTTTAAAGACAGGGAATTTGACCTTGTGTTGTCTATTAATACTCTACATGACTTGCCTCTTGAAGAATGCAAGCAGGCATTGAGAGAAATACAAAGAGTTGGAAAAAAAGCATTTGTAAGCGTTGATGCTTGGAGAAACGATGAAGAAAAGGCAAAAATTGAAAAATGGACTATAAATGCAAAAACAACAATGCATGTTGATGACTGGAAGAAGCTATTTGATGAAGTAGGATATAAGGGGGATTATTACTGGTTTTTCCCGTGAAAAAACCAGTACGAGTCTAAGTCAAAAATAAAGAACTTAAATTTTAATTAGTAGAAAGATATTATATATTGAAATATGTTATTTTATAGAGAATATTAAGAGTTATTAAGAATTTATCTGAATTTGGAGAAGAAAATAATTATTATCTGTAGAACAATCTGAATATCATATCTAGTTAATTTATTTTATTTACTATTATTTTTCATGATTTATATACAAATATTTAAAACTCCTGCTTTTTATGAAAGCTCGTGAAAACAAAAGCCGCCGTTCTATATGAAATAGGAAAGCCATTAGTTATAGAAGAAATTGAAATTCCAGAGCTGAAGGAAGGGCAGGTTCTTGTAAAAATTCTTTATTCTGGAATTTGTCATTCACAATTAAATGAAATAAAGGGTTTGAAAGGTCCTGATAAATATCTCCCTCATCTCCTGGGGCACGAAGGAAGCGGGATTGTTGAAGAAATAGGAAAAGGAGTCACTAAAGTCAGGAAAGGAGATTATGTGGCTCTTACATGGATTCAAGGAGAAGGAATAAATGCGGGTGGTTCAAAATATACACTCAATAACAAAGAGATAAATGCTGGAGCAATAACTACTTTCTCTGAAAAAGCAGTTATATCTGAAAATAGGCTTGTAAAACTAAACTACAAAGATACTCCTCCAAAAATTGCAGCCTTGCTTGGCTGCGCAGTCCATACTGGAATGGGGATGGTTAAGAATTATCTTGAAGAAGACAAAAACAAAACAGTTGCAATTTATGGTGTCGGAGGAATAGGTTTTTCTGCGCTAATTGCCGCAGGTCTTAATAATTATAGCAAGATTATTGCAATAGACATTAATGATAAAAAACTTGAGTATGCATTAACCTTAGGAGCAACACATACTATAAATTCTTCCAAGCAAAATGTTCTTGAAGAAATTAAAAATATTACTAATGGTATAGGGGTAGACTATGTTATTGAATCAACAGGAGTAATAGAAGTTATGCAAAACGCTTATTACATTCTGGCCAGAGGAGGTTCAGCAGTAATAGCCGGTAATGCAAAGGGAGGATTAAACTTTTCAATAGACCCAAGCGGTTTGAATCAGGGTAAAAAGATATTAGGAACTTGGGGAGGAGAGAAAAATCCTGAAAAAACAGAATCAGATAAAAAAATTCTTTTCTATGAAGAGATGTATCATAAAGGAAAATTGCCCCTTGATAAATTAGTGTTAAAAGATTACAGATTGGGTCAAATTAATGAGGCATTTTCAGATCTGGAAAAAGGAGACATTCTTTTTAGGGCAATAATTGATTTTACTTAATTGTGAAGCCAGTCATTAATTATTTATTATGTATAAATTATAAAATTTATTTTGATGAAAGATAATTATGCAGATAATAACAAAGAAAATAATAAATATAAGCTGTTGAATAATGTGGTTTTTATTAATAATTTATCTACTATTACAGGTAGCTATTTTGTCTTAATTTTCACTCAGCAATTTATCCACAAATGCTGTAAGCTCTTCTTTTTTTACAGGTCTTTTATTTCCCATGATTTTTACTGCGAGAGCTCCAACACAATTGCCAAGAAAAGGAACGAGCTTTGGGGCGTTGTTTTTAACTGAAAGCATTGAAACAACAGAAAAAACGGCATCTCCCGCTCCTGTTGTGTCTACAACTTCCTCATTGAAAACAGGGACTTTGTATATAGATGCATTTCTATCGTAATAAACCATACCATTTTTTCCAAGAGTTATATTTAATCTACCACAGTTTGTTTTCTCGCTTAATCTTACAATCAATGTCTGTAAATCAGATTTGTTATCCTGCAGGGCAAGCTGTAGTTCTTCAACAGTTATTGAAATTAAGTCTGCTCTCTTGAACTTAGTTATTAAATTAAATCCTAAGTTTCCATTATTAGTTTGTACATTAACAGCCAAATGCTTCGCTTTTCTTGAGAGAATATCAACCATTCTATCAGTAACCATTCCATGCCCAAAATCTGCGACTATAACAAGGTCAAATTCAGGAAGTGAATTCTCAAGACTATTTATTATTTCATCTTCAGGAAGATCTACCAAATCATGTCTTTTATTGTAAACTTCAAACATTTTATGAGTGCGGTATGAATATACATATCGCCTTTTTTCCAGTGTTGGATACTTATTGTCGAAGAAAAACTTTCTTTCAACTTTTCTGTTTAGGGTTTCGTCCACTATCTGCCTTATTCTCCAGTCATTTCCCATAAGGGTCATTACAGTAACTTTATCTGCATATTCTGCAACATGATTTGCAATCGCTAAAATACCTCCCCCGTAATATTCAGAATATCCATGCTCAAAAACAAGAATTGGCTCTTTCTTTGCCCTTTCTATACTCTCACAAAAAGCATATTCATCTATTATCGCATCCCCAATTACTAAAACCTTTAAGCCTTTGAGGTTCTCTATTTTACTCTTTATTTCCTCTGGGGTGTGCTCCTGCTTTATTTGCAGGAGGAACTCCTTTTTTTGCTCTTGCTCTTTTGTCATCATATTTTTAGAATTAGGGTTTAGTATTTAAAGATTTATAGTGTCAAGATTTATGCTATAATATTCTGTGGCCTGCCTTTTATGAAAAAGATTATATTATCAACAGTTGTATTCATCATCCTAAGCTTTGCCTCTCTGCTGTTCCAAGCATTATGCGGCGTTGTTAAAACTTTTGAATGTCTTATCAGCTCTTGAACTTCAATTGGCTGTTTATCAAAAGGCACATTTTCCAGTTCGCCATCAATGACATCCAATCCTGCAGAAGAAATAATCTCTTCATCAAGTGCCTTTAAAAGCGCCCTTGGCTCTATCAGTCCTCCTCTTGCCGTATTAATTATAATTACTCCTTTTTTTATTAATTTAATATTTTTCTCATTTATTATATGATGAGTTTGCGCGGTTAATGGAGCATGAAGGGAAATTATGTCAGAATTTTTCAAAAGATGCTCCAAGCTTACATATTCAAAGCCAAGTATTTTTGCTGCGTCATTATTCTGATATATGTCATAAGCAATAACATTCATGCCGAATGCTTTTGCCAAGGAAATTGCCTTTAATCCTATTTTTCCAGAGCCAATTATGCCAATTGTTTTTCCTTTTATATCTATTCCCTCTATTTCTAAAGGTGAAAAGTCCTTTTCTCTATCTATTGCATGAATAATTTTTCTTGTTATTGCAAGAAGGAGAGCAAAGGTATATTCTGCAACCGTGTCTTCTCCATAAGAGGGAACATTGCTTACTTTAATACCTCTTCTTTTGCACTCTTCAATATCAATGTGGTCAAATCCTGTGGACATAGTTGAGATAAGCTTAAGATTTGGAAATTGTGTTAGTGTTTCCCTATTTAATTTTAAATCGAGAGCAGTTGCCCTCAGCATTAATATTTCTGTGTCTTTTGCTTTTTCAATATTTCTTTGAGATAATGGTTCATTAAAAGCAATAAACTCGTAATTAGATAATCTGTCCTCTATAATTTTCTTTTGCCATGGCTCTATTTGAAAAAAAGCGATTTTCATTTTGAAAGAATTATCATTTGATATATAAATATTATCTCCTGTGTAATCTATCTAACTCTACGGAGTAATTATCTTGGAGCAGAGCAGGAGCTTGGTTTGGAAACAAATACATCAAGGTGTTTGCTAATTCAATTCTTGCAATTAGCAATGCTTCTTTAATATTAAATATAGGCTCTCCAACTACCTTTTTATAATTGCCTAATAACTCAGCTGGAGAACCAGATGGCACTTCAATTTTTCCATAACATCTAAATTGAGGCACAGTAAATCGCCAGAGAATGTCTGCATCTCTCATTAACTTTCCGCTTTCGGTTGTTGGCTTTAGTCTTGTATCGTGGTCTCCAATAATGGCACAAATCTCTTCAATATGAGATTGATTGTAATCTAATCGTCCAAGAATATCTTTTGCTATTTGCACTCCAAAATCCTGATGAATTCTTCTATATGAAACATTATTTGTTTTTCCTTTTACCCACATATCTCTGTGACGCTTGCCAGCATTTTCAATTTTAGAAAATCCAGTATCATGCAGCATTGCAGCAGGAATAGCTATCTCTCTTTTTCCATTAGCATAATCAAGTAATCTTAAAGCAAATAAAGTAACAATCTCTCCCTGCCCTTCATCGTCTCTCATATCCTGAAATGGAATTGCCTCTCTCCAAATTATTCTTTCAATATTATTAAGAATAGGATAAATATTTGCCCCTAAACCACTAAAATCCCATTTCGAGTAGTTAATAGGGTTATAATTTTTTAATGAAAATTCCATCTGACTATACCTAAACAATCTTCAGCACAGGCAGAGGCACAATAAACTTTCCTCCTGCATCTGTGTAAGCTTTGTTTTTATCAATTATCTGCTGTGCGTAATTCCAAGGAAGAATAATTACATAATCTGGCTTCTCACTTAGCAATTTCTCAGCTGATACAATTGGAGTATGGTATATGGGAGTATAAAGGCCTTGTTTCTTTGGATTATCATCAACTATGAAATCAAGATGCCTGTTAAGTCCAAAATGGTATGATAGCGTGTTAGCTGTATGTGAAACTCCATATCCCGCAATAGTTTCTCCTCTTGCTTTTATATCTAAAATTAATTTTTCAACAGCATTTCTTTTTTCATCTATCTCTTTTGAAAATTTTCTGAAAGTTTCAGCTTTCCCAAGACCTGTTTTTTCTTCCTTATCAATAAGCTCTTTTATTATTGGAGCTTTTTCCTTGTTTCCTCCACTCAGCTGAACATATCCTCTTATTGAGCCGCCCTTTGAGCTTATTAGTTCTATATCAAAGAATTCAAGACCGTTTCTCTTGAAAAAAGACTCCATCGGCTTTACAGAATGGTAATCCAGATGCTCATGATAAACAGTATCAAAAAGCATTTTGTCTAAAGTATCTACAAGATAAGAAACTTCAAATACAAAAATTCCTTCGGGAGAAAGTAAGTTTTTTATTCCAAGAACAACATCGCGCATGTTATCTATGTGCGCAAAAACATTGTTTGCAATTACAACATCTGCCTTTCCATATTTTTTAACTACTTCATCAGCAAGCTTTGAGGTGAATAAAACAGGGAGAGTTTCTATTCCATTCTTGTTTGCCTTTTCTGCAATATTTCTTGCAGGATCAATTCCTAGGACCTTGTGCCCCTTTTCCTTGAAAAATTTAAGCATCGCTCCATCATTGCTTCCAATTTCAGCGACAAAGAGATCTTTCTTTTTTGTCTTATCGAGTATCTTTTCAGAGGCTTTTCTGAAATGCTCAATAAGACCTGCCGAAGACGAAGTTTCAAAAACATAATTTCCAAAAAGCATTTCAGGGTCAATAATATGCAGTTTTTGCACATGTCCGCAGTCTTTGCATAGGAATAAATCCAATGGCTGTCTTCTGTAAAGTTCTTTTGACTTCTCAAATTTTGGATCTTTGTGCTGCTCCTCTGTAAGATATTTGTCAGCTATAGGCGATGGCTCAAGAGAAAAAGCAAGCTCAAGGTTTTTGCTTCCACATAATCTGCAATCCTGTCTTACTGTAATAGTCTCATTTTTCTTCTGCACCTGTTCTCTGACTATAAGAGAAGCACCTCCATCCAAAATAATGTTCTGCCCAGTTATGAAAGATGCCTTATCTCCAGAAAAAAAAGATATAGCATTCGCAATATCTTCTGGAGTGCACATTCTGCTCATTGGAATGTACTTTGAATATTCAGCTCTAAAATCTTCTCCGTAAAAGTCTTTATTTTCATCTTTAAGTATAGTATTTGGAGAAACGCAATTAACTCTTGTTTTTGGAGCAAGCATCACTGCATAATATCTTGCCATTTGTATGAGCCCAGCCTTTCCAACATGATATCCTACTAGCTGATCCTGAACAACTCTCTCCCCAGCGTTTGAGCTTACAAAAATAATTGAGCTTCCTTCATTGAACTTGTCTTTCGAAGATTCTATTATATTTTTTGTTGTTGTCAGCGATGTAGCTATCTCGCCATCCCATTTATTTCCGTCTCCTCTATATCTCTGAAGGAATATTAGAGCATCCAGATTTCCATTTTTCCTTATTATCTCAGGAAGAATTTCTTTTATGAATTTTTCTTCAGAAGCATCAGAAATAAAATAATCAATATTTTGATTTCTATTGGCCGGTTCCTTTCTTCCACTGACTGAGACTTTATACCCTTCTTTTACAAGCTTTTCAGCTACAATTTTTCCTGTTCCTCTTGTTCCCCCTATTATCAAAGCGTGCTTATTCATTTTTACTCCTTATTTTTTCTTTTAAGCTATTAATATACCCTTCTACCTCTTTTTTATCACTGTCAGTAGGTGCCCACGAAGCATACTCTGTCTGCTCTTTGATAAAAGGCCCTGTTGTAGATTCATGGAATACAAATTGTTTTGAAGTTACAATCTGCGTATGGTATTCCGGAGAATTTACTCTGTAAAAAAAATCTTTGCCTGAAGAAGCATTTCCAAGTTGAACTATATTTGTCACATTTCCTTTCTCATCAAAAAATACCAAATCTGCAGTTCCCTCTATTACATGCCCAGATTCTGGTTTGAAATGTCTATGTGGTCTCACATAAGTGTCTTTGTCAAGCACAATGAGCATATCATGAATTTTATCATCTGGCGCTGTGTGAGCGCAGAATCTAGCTCTCTTTGTCTGCGCCTTCTCTGCCTCCAGTTTTAAAAATTCTATATCTTTTCCTTTTATTGTAGGATTCATGCTCTCAAAATAAAATATCCCATCGCCCGTCTTTTTCAATTTCATCTCTGCCTCTCTTATAGCATTGTCAAGCGCATACTTGCTCCCCCTAAATATTGAAGTTAAAGCTCCTCCCTTATCAAGAAACTCTTTATTTTTCTGTATTACTTTCTCCTCGCTTTCAGGGCTTAGCGCTGTCAAGCACAGCTTTATATCATTTTTTAAAAGTCTATCTGACCCTAAAATAGGTATTGAAGAACCTGGCATGAACATCCCCTGTTTCTTTGGATTATCATCCGCTACAAAATCAATGTATTTTCCCAAGTCAAAATAATTAATAAATGAAATTGAATGATGCCCTGCTCCTAAGAAAGAAATGCTTCCTTTTCTCTTTTTGTATTCGGAAAGATAATTATGCAGAACTGATTTATAATTCAAAAATCCAGAGGCAAAAGATTCCATTCTAGCTGTTTCCTCTTTAAGCTCTTTTTGAGCAGGAAATTTATTTTGTGTGCCTCCAATTTTTGTAATCACCGCAAGAGAATTCTCGTTTGGATACTCATATGTAAGAAAGTCAATCACTTTCAATCCGAAAAAAGAGAAAAAATTTCTGAATGTCTCCGGTGTGAAATATAGTGTGTGCTCTTCCCATATCATAGTGTATATATTATTTTTCAGGCTGTAAGAAGTGTCTGGAATCTCAAAGGCAATATACCCTTCATCAGCTGTAAGCATTTTCAAGGAAGCTATAAATTCTTTAGGATTATGGCAATGCTCTAAAATGTGTCTTGCTATAACTAAATCATAAGGGCCATTTTTTTTAACAAACTCTTTTATTTTATCTGTAGTAAATTCTCCCTGAACAGATTCAATTCCAGAATTTGGATTTTCTATTCCTAAATCATCTTTTGTGTCCAGTCTGTAAATGTTATTATAGCCTTGATTTGTGAATCTTGCCAAAGTAGTATCTTCCTTATAGCTGACTCCTAAAATCTTTGATTTATCATTTATATTATCAAGAGATGTAAGCTTTTTAACGAAATCGTCAAGGTGCTTCTCCGGCTCATTGTATTTAATCCAGCTGTATAATGGAACAAGCGCTCTCCATGGAACTAAATCAACTAATTGAATCAGCCCGCATGAACTGCACTGTACAACAGTTATAGGATGTGTATGCTCCTTTTCTCCTTGTGAGATAAGAAACCTGTTTGATATGGGCTGGTTTTCTATTTTTAGCGCTTGCTTTATCTCTAAACCGCACGCAACACACTTTTTCATTAAATCCCGAATAAATGACAATATTTAAATATTTATTTAAAATTCAACTGAATAGGAATTTAAATGGAAAAAAAAGTCAGCTCTCTTTTATTTACCCATATAAAGCCCGAGATTTGGCATTATAAACTAGCAAAATCCCTAAGGAAAAAGGGAATTAAAACTTCTGCATTTTATATCAAAAAATGCGACAGGCAGTTTTACGAAAGCGCATTCAACGAGATTACCTGTCTTGAGCTTCCAAATATGAAGGCAAAGACAGTTTTTATAGAATTTTTTAAGAATCCGGCAAAATTTACAAAATTCTTTTACAAGCTTTTCACAGCAAAATCAGATATTTCCATAACAGAAGCGCCTCCAAATTATCTTGCAGCTTTTTATCTTTGGGCGCTAAAAGGCAGGACAAAAAGAGTACTTTTTCCTTATGATATATTCTCTGCAAGAGTAAAAAATCCTTCCGTTTTAACAGGAAAGCAGACTTTAGGAGAAAAATACTCTTTTAAGAATGCTGATGCAATTATGTATAAAGAAGGTTCTGGTGTTCTCAATCTTCTTCCAAAAGATTATGATATTGATAAAAAACCTGCTTTATTCATGCCAATGTACTCAATAGAAGAGTGGTTTGCTAATCCAAAGAAAATTGAGAAGCTTTCCAAAAAGGATGGAGAAATACATATTGTAAATCCGAGCGCATTTTTTGGAGGTGAATCAGTTATCTATAATTCCATGATTCCATATATAACAGAAATAATAAAGCAGAAAATACATCTTCATTTTTATGTTTCAGGAGATTTAAAGGCAGTTGAAGAGAAGGGGCATAAAGAAGTTGCTCTTAACAATCCAGAGCTGATAAAATACTTCCATATACATAAATTTGTGGCTCCGGAAAAGCTTGCAGAGGAAATATCAAAATACGACTTGGGACTCTATCTTACACATTATACTAATTTGGCAAATCCAGATTTTCCTCAATATACCTCCGGAAACAAGATATCCTCTTATATGGAGGCTGGAATTCCTTTCGTGGTGAAAGAAGAAAATAAGCTAAATAGCAACTTAGCAAGAAAAAATGGGATAGGGGTCGTAGTTAAAGACATTGATGAAATGAAGAAAGCAATAGAAAAATTCGACTTAAAGAAAGCAGAGCAGAATGTCTTAAAATTCAGGGAAAAATACACTTTTGATAATCATGCGAGTGAGATAATTAAATTCTTCGCTAGCTTAAAAAAAGAATAATCTATTTATTCTTTGACAATTCATTTTTATAATTATAGAAGCAAGAAGTGATTATATGATTTAAGACTAAATGGCAGTCTTCTATCCTTCCATAATTGTGTATTGGCAGATGAATATAATCATCAACCAGATGAATTAATTCCCCCCCATCAAACCCAAGTATTCCAAAGATTTTGGCTTTTCTTTCTTTTGCGAATTGTGCTGCCCTGATTAGATTTTTGCTGTTTCCAGAGCCAGTTATTATAATAAGAATATCTTCTGGCTTTAGCAAGCTTTTTAACTGCTGAACAAAAATCTCCTCATAAGATAAATCATTTGCAAGGGCGGTTAACAACGCTACATTGTCAACTAGGGAAACAACTTTCAGGCGCTGTTCCCCATCGTTATAATATCTTTTTAATGTTCCTTTTGATAAATCACAGGCCATATGGGAGGCAAGGGAGGCGCTTCCTCCATTTCCTATGATATATATGTGTCCATTGTTATCTTGAACTTCTTTAAGCATACGAATTAACTGCTCTATTTTCTCAAGAGGCATATTATCCAAATCCTTTTTTAGTTCGTCCAAATATGCCTTTGCCAGCTCTTTTATCATAATTATACTCGTTTTTGTGTATTTAAAAAGATTTATATCTAAATCTTTAACCTTCGATTTATGCCTAAACCTTTAAGTGAAAAGATTTTGCTGTTTTCTTTTTAAGCTTCAGCTTCCTCAAAAAAGCATTTAAAACAACAACATCATTTTTGTCAAATCCTTTAAACAAAATAGTTAAAGATAGGTACAGAAGCAAAAAGAAAATTGATAAAATTATAAAAGACAGAGTGCTTGCCTGAACTGCATCTTTAAGGAAAAACAGCACTATTGAAGCTATTATTGCAGCAAATGATATATTGAACATTTTTTTAGAAAGAGGAGTTATAGAAAGATAGCGCCTTGACTGATAAAGTGATATAACCGACAGCAGAATATAAGAAATCATTGTTGCTACAGAAGCACCTGAAATTCCAAAGCGAGGGACTAAAATTATGTTTAATATAATATTAAATATTGAAAGTGATAAAATATCTATCAATAATATTTTTGACATTCCTTTCATGGCTATCAATCTGTATGACATCTCAAAAAATGAAAGTGAGAATACTCCAATTGAAAGAAATATAAGAGAGGTTGCTGCAGAGATATATTCTTTGCCGAAAAAGATATTTAAAATTTCAGTTGGGAATATTATTAAAAGTATAAGCAAGGGCAGATTAAGCATAAATATCCATTTGCTTACTTGCTTAGTCATATCCTTTATGGTTTCTTTGTCTCCCTGAGAATAAAGGCGAGTGACCAGAGGGAAAAAGAGTTGCATAAAAAGCTGCGAAGATACCGCAAGAAGCAGGCTTATAGGAGAGGCCGCATTATAGATTCCTACATCTGCTGCTTTTTTAAAGAAGCCAATTACAAAAGAATCGCCCCATTTAAACAGCTTCCACGCCATTCCAGCTAAAAATAGGGGGAAAGAGTATAGAATAACCTCCTTTATTATTTTCCCTCCTTTGCTTTTCTTTGATCTTTGAAAAAGTTCTGGAATTTGCTTTTTGGTTACTATAAATGAGACTATAAGGACAATAAACTCTCCTAATACATATGAAAATATTACAGAATAAATTCCAAAACCAAGGAACACAAAGAGTAAAATTAATAATAAGTTAACAAAAGCTACAAGTATATTAGACAGAAAGGAGTACCATCCTATTTTTTCGTATCCTCTTAATGTGGAAAGGAAGATTGTCAGGAATAAATTTATAGGAGTTGAAAAACTGAATACTATTAAAAAGGTGTATAAACTGGGCTCATTAAATATTTTATTGGCTATGAAAGGCGATAATATTAACAGCAGAACAGTAGAAGCTATTCCTGTTAAAAGAAATATTTTTGCAGATCTTTTAAATAAATATTTTATTTTTTCATTTTGTTTTTTTCCTCGGTATAATGGGATGTATCTTGATAGTCCTTCCCCAATTCCCATATCAGAAAATAGCATGAATATTCCTGAAACCATCATTGCCAGAGAGAAAATTCCATAAACTTCCGGACCAAATTCCCTCGCGATTATTATTCTGTATATGTATGAAAGTATTTTAGATAAAAATACACCTATAAAGACTATGATAGAAGATTTTGCTATCAGCTTTAAAGAGTGGTCCAAGCGCTCATTATTTTTTTCCATTATAAGATATAATATGCGTCGTTTTTAGCTTTTGTCTTTTTTCCATGCTACGGCCATTTTTGTTCCAGATAGGAGATAGAAATAAAATCCTTTTTTTTGGCATTGGCTGTAAACTGCCTCTGTTGAGCCAAGATGGCAGTTATCAACATCATCCCATAATATTATTCCATTTTTATTTAGTATTTTCATAGCATTTTGAGTATCTGAAAAAACAGGATAATATCCATGAGCACCATCTATAAATATCATATCCATTTTTGGCAGTTTTGAAAAGTCAAATTTCATGCTGTCTGCCTCTATCTGCTGTATTTTATTTGAAACTTTGGAATTATGAAAGAATTTCCCAACTTTGAAACTTGAGTCTTTTCCTTGTGGTAGGTCCATGGTGTAAAGCTTTGAATTTTTATTTAAGTTAAGGGCTATATTCAGCGAGGCACGCCCTTCATATGTTCCTATTTCAAGAACATTTTTAGGGTTTAATGCTTTTGTTATTGTTGCAATAGCTTTAATTTCATATGGGAACAGGGAACCTCGCTTTCCTTCATGCAGAGCTTCAACATCTACTTTCTTAGGCATTTCGAGTTTCAGCTTCTCAAGCAGTTCTTCTAGCAGCAGCCTAACAAGAATATCTTCTCCTTCTTCATACAACTTTGCAGCTCTTTTATACCTAAAATTCTGCAGGGGAGTGTCATATTTGCAGCTTAAGAATAATTTAGGATTTGTTGCCATTAAATGCAGAAACTCGGTGAAAGATTTTAATTTCATGTAAATTGTTTTAATTAGTTGGATTTTTAAATCTTACCTTATCGAGATTACATGTTGAGAATTATGAATTCCTTAGTTGATAAATACAACTTAGAATTTAAGCGAAATGCTTTAAAAGAAGAAAATGCTGGTTATTTTAGTAAAAAAGAGGGTAAAATGACTAATAAAGGATTTAATTTGGGAGACTTTATGCTATCTGCCATTGGTGTATTTTTTGGTATTATTGGTTTGGCTGGAATTACGACAATCCTTTCTTTTGGAAGCAAAAATTTGCTAGAAGCCTCTAATATTGTGGTCTTTGTTATTTCTGCATTTTTCGTTGGAATAGCAATAGCAATTCTTAGAGAAGTTCTTAAGTAATAAAATGAATAAAATTGATTTAAAAAAGAATAGATTAGATTTAGAATATAAATTTGAATCTCAAAAAGCCATAATTTTCTTAACTTTAGGAACTATTACATTGATTGGCTTTTTAACTGCCGTAATTATTCAGAAACATTATATCATGGCAACTGTTTTAGGTTTTGTTATTTTTATTTCTGCAATAATATTATACAAAAGAACAAAAAATATATTAGATGGATTACTACAACAGATAGAGAATTTAACTAAATAGAATTACTACTTAATTATCTTTCTTTTTTCTT
>OBEQ012373020.1_pt1 | contig 37482 bp, 28 predicted proteins | sample 1670901 | NCBI WGS metagenome assembly OBEQ01 (sample SAMEA104232315, study PRJEB22302) | groundwater metagenome | biome: forest; feature: aquifer; material: groundwater | place: USA | collected 2011-08-07 | depth 5.4 m | reverse complement strand
TACGAATTGGTCAAACTCATTCATGTACATATTCACGAGAAGTTGGGAGGTGAGATTGCCGAGCGGCAGACCGACGCCGGGTCTCGTTGACGAAAAACTACCTATGACTTCTTCAAGCAACCGCATAATGGTGGCATGAGGAATGTACGCTCGGAGAATCTCCATGAGCACTGTATGGTCAATATTCGCAAAAAACTTTCTAATATCGCACTGCAGTACCCAGCAGGTTCGGGTATTGTTTTTGCCCATGATATATCCAAATGACCGAAATCTATTGAGCGCCTTATGTGTGCCCTTCCCATTCCTGCACGAATACGAGTCCGTAATAAATGTCCGGTCAAAGAACGGATAGAGTTTCCGATAGATTGCATGATGAAGGAGCCGATCCCGAATGCTCGCTTTATGGATGATTCTTGGTTTAGGGTCTGAAATGTTGAATGCGTGATAGCCGCCGTGCCGATAAGTATGATTTTCGAGATCATAGTGTAGAGCAAAAATATTGTCCATCAAACGCATCTGAAATTCTTGCACATCTTGTTTCTTCCGTTTGCCCCTGATAAACTCACGCCATGCTTCAAGCAGATTTTCCACACTGGTAACTTCTTCAAAGGTATGAACCAATTGAGTTTTCATGATGATCGTTCCGGGAAAGCCCCCCCCCCACGGGAGTTTTACCGATAATCCAAAGATTCATTGCCACATACAAGCTCTGGGACGAGTTTAAGAAAAGCTTTCCCAAGCAATCTCGTTTTACGATCGGAGCTAAAATCGATGTTCTCTTTTTGGATGTCATCGAACTTCTGTTCATTGCAAGCCGTTTACCTAAAGAACAGAAGTTGCCTTATCTCCAGAAGGCAAGTATCAAACTGGATCTGCTTAAATTTTTTCTGCAGATTACGTGGGAAATCAAAGCAATTGACGCTAAAAAGTATATCCTGCTTTCGGAACACTTGAACGAAATTGGGAAGATGCTTGGCGGATGGATCAAAGGCCTGCAATATAAACAAACTCCTCCGCACAAAGGCGGAGGAGAACAAAGCGAGTTTCGGACGGCGGCGAATCGATAGCTGTCGTTCCACCTGTTGTCGAACCAGTCGAGGTTGAGATTACGCTTGCGATCATTCTCCCAAAGTTCCGGGACGTTCCGATTGCCATCATGGTTCTGCCAGACCGTTTGTACGAACTATCATCCACGCCACTGCCCCTTGAATACTCACAGGGCTGTATATTACATAGGATATTATAAGTCCTCCAATAGTTCGACCAAGTAGCTTCGTTTTTGAGGAAATCAATACCTGACACTGGAACAAAGCGTACCCAGTTCCACTCTGCAGAGTAGTAATTTCAGAATTCGACCGCCTGAAGCCGTAGCCGCAGGCATATCAGTCTAGTATCTAAATCTAATATAACATTTTTTGAAAACAAAAACATCCCGATTGAAATCAGGATGTAAAGATACCAAGGAGCCAAGAGTCCAAGTTGCCAAAAAGCGCAAGGACTCAAGGCTCCAAGGGTTGAAGCTACTTGCGGACGGCGGCGAATCGAAAGCCGTCGTCCCACCTGCGGTCGAACCAGCCGAGGTAGAGATAACGCCTGCGATCATCCCCCCAAAGTGCCGGGACGCCCCGAGTGCCATCATGGCGCTGCCAGACCGTGCCGAGCGCAATGATCGGAAATTCGCGTTGCACTTCCGGAAACTTCGCGCCGAAGGCGAGGAGTTCTGGTAAGGTCAGCGACCGGAGCCCCATCCCGTCCATTTTTTTGATCGCTTCATCAGACTCAATGTAACGCTTGAAGTGGACAAGCTGGACTTCCAGATCTACCGTTCCTTCACCTGCACCTGCAATCGAAAAGTTCTCTGCGGTGATTGAGTTATTGACCCAATCATAGTGACCGACTTTGATCATCTCCACAAGGGAGAGACCGTAGTCAATGGTGATTGGGTAGACAACAGCGGGACTACCAGCAACAGCAGTGAGGGCAAGCTTACCCTCAATCACTGCCTGCAGCACATCCATCGTGGCGTCAAAGGAAAGGGTTCCCTCATCCACCCGACGCGCTACCTCACTCAACCGCCTCCATAATTGTCCGTATTGTTCGTCTGCGACACTTCCTCGCGTCATGACAACTCTCCTTATATTTTGGCTCACCCTAGCTCCGCACTATGCGAGACACCGGGCTGACCACACACTATCAAGATACTGTTTTGCAGTGTACTACTATAATTATAACTTGTCAAGTCTTCGTACAAGACGTATCCGGTATAATTCTCGCAAAAAGCATTTTGAAATCATGTCGGAAAAGCCGTAACCGTTCCGTTCCGTTCTTATGAATCCATGTTCAGCATATCAAAGTTTCAGATAAAAAAACACCCCTTGACTCACGAATGCAAGCCAAGGGGCAAAGGATTAAAGGATCAAAGTGACCAAATACTAAACGGTCACAGAAACCAAGGAAAAGGAACTGCGGGAGAACACCCGGTCGACATCGAACCACCTGCTCGGGCGGTCAACGGAGCACGCACCCACGTGCCAGCCGCCGCCGAACCAGCGGACGTGCACCGCGCGGAGTATGCCATTAACATCCTTGATATAAAAGATGTTGGCATAGCCGTTGGTGAGCAGCGCGCCGCTTTCGTCATCGGGCTGGCGTCCCATGAGCGCGTACACTTGGGCAAGCGCTGTCTCTTGCGCATCGCCAAGCTCGGCACGGATCGGACCGTCTGGCAAGGACTTCAGGAGCTTTGCGTAACGCAGCGTTGCCTCTGCCATGGGCTCCTCAATCTTCCCGAGGAACCACTCTTTGAAATAGCCGCCCAGGTAACTGATCTTCACCGGAGCATTGCGCTTCGTGTTGATCACGAACCTGTCTTTGGCGAGGAATCTTGCGGTTGTCGACGATACGACAACTGTCGAAATAAACTCGAGAAGCACTGGTGCGGGTTTTGGCTCTGCCGCTTGCGCGACTTCGCCGTTGCTCCAGCACGGTTCCTTGCGGAGAAACCTCTTGAGCTCGCGTTCCCACTCGTCGCCATCATGGCCGCCAAGATTCATGAGGAGCTGATTGAGCTGTCCTGTCATAAATTCGCGGAGCGCTTTGCTGAGCAGGGTGTCCATGGTTAGTTCTCCTTTACATTGAGAGGGTTGCGATTGCCAGAGGACTACCTTTTTAGTAGTCATAACCAGGAAATACCAATAAATCAGCACCTTTTGGCTATGACCACTCGCAAGTCATATCAAAGAACTATGGGGACCATCATACACCTAAATACTATATTTGTCAAGTCGTCCTTAGACACCCTACGACAGTCCGAGGCCCGCCCGGACATATGAGAGAAACTCTTCAATTTGCGAAAGTTTGCTCTGCAAAACATCGTAGAGAACCTCGAGACGTAACTCTTCATAGTCGTGCGCCAGCGCGTTGCGGAATCCCACGATGCCGATGAATCGACCGATAAACTCTTGCGGGAGGAGGTCCGCTTCTTGCAGTATGTCAAACGCCTCCCGCATGGTCGTGGGTTTGCGCAAATTCTTATACGCCACCATCGCCTCCGCCAGATCAATGACCGCCTGCGCCAAAACATATAACTCCCGCTCCACCGCACCGCGAAGCATGGAGTCTTTTTCAAGATCGTTGGGCGCCGTAACGCGATATCCTCGCACTACGGCAAGATGCTTTTTGATGTGACTGATTTTGTTTTCCAGTACCTCAAGAGTACTCATACTCTTTGTTTCGTAAGTTCGTATTTCCGTAGAAGATAGGTAAAATCAAAATACTCATTGAGAATCCGTGGCTCTATGATAAGACGCGAGGCACCCCGCTCAAAAAGCAAAACCCCATCGTGAATGATGCGAAATTTCAGCTCGGGCGCTTGCAAGTCGTTCAAACTATGAAGATCAACGGCATCTGATCCGATTTTCTTCATACTGTCGGCAGAAAGGCGAAAGAGGATCTCGTGGCGACGCGTGACATCCGGCTCATCAAAAAAAATAGCAAGGTCATAGTCGCTCATCGGACCGGCACTGCCAGCCGCTTGCGACCCGTACAGATACGCAAAAGCGACCGATGACTCGGCTTCAAAAAGCGGGGTGAGTTTCGTTTTTATATGCTGAAAGCCGATAGTGCTCATGCGCCTATAGTAGCATCTTTTATTCCATTATTCAACTGAAGTCGCGCTCTTCACAAAACGGGCGCTATCCCCTACACTACCGCTATGCAGAATGCCATTGAGGTGCAGAATCTTGTGAAGCGCTATCGCAACGCCGCCGCAAACGCGGTGGACGGTATCAGCTTTTCCGTAGAACCCGGGGCGCTTTTTGCCTTGCTTGGACCCAATGGCGCGGGCAAGACGACGACGCTCTCCATCCTTACCACCACACTTACCAAAACAAGCGGAAGCGTGGTTATTTCCGGACACGATATTGACCGCGAGGCGACGGCAGTGCGGCGCGCCATCGGCGTCGTCTTCCAACAGCCGAGCTTGGACTTGAATTTAACGGCGGAAGAAAACGTCCGCCTCCACGCAATTCTCTACGGTCTTTACCCGTTTCGCCCTGCGTATAAGATGATGCCCCTCGCCTATCAGCACAGAATTAATGAACTTGCCGCCGTGCTTGGCATTGAGAAAGAACTGTTCAAGCCCATAAAAACATTTTCGGGCGGTATGCGACGGAAGCTTGAGATCATCCGCGACCTCTTGCACCACCCGAAAATCCTTTTTTTAGACGAACCGACGACCGGTTTGGATCCGTTAAGCCGCAAGAATCTTTGGGAGTATCTGCGCCATGTCCGCGCCACGGAACACACGACGATCTTTCTCACCACGCATTATCTGGAGGAGGCCGAAAACGCCGAGCGCGTCTGCGTCATTAATCATGGTCGCATTCGCGCCATAGGCACGCCCGCGACTATTAAGGGAGATCTCGTGGAGGAGTACATCTTGCTTGACGCCAAGGACCGACGTGCGCTCCGCACCGAGCTTGTCCATCTCGGCATTGATTTCTCGGCTCAAGACGATACGCCTTTCCGCGTAGCGCTCGGCCGTCAAACCGCCCCCCAAATCATCCAGCAAATCCGCACGCCGCTCTCGCTCCTCACCATTCACAGTCCGTCGTTGGAAGAAGCCTATCTTGAAATGGTGAGCCGCGAGGACATTGACGGTACTATAGAAATACAAACGCCGCTGTCGGCAAGCGCCGCGTAATTATTTTTCCCATATATGAACCACGAATTCAACGCCATCCTTACCATCGCCTACCGCGATGTGACGAAATTCTTGCGCGACCGCCCGCGCATCGTCATCAGCTTTATTTTTCCCATGCTCTTTATCGGAATTCTCGGCGGATCCCTGCAGGCGAATTTGGGTCAGCAGGCGGGATTCAATTTTCTTGCTTTTGTTTTTACCGGCGTCCTCGCGCAGGTGCTATTCCAGTCAACCGCCTCGGGCGTCATCTCCCTCGTGGAAGACCGCGAGCAGGACTTCAGCCAGGCGATCTTCATCGCGCCTGTCTCGCGCTATTCCATCATTACCGGCAAGATCCTCGGCGAGACGCTTGTCTCACTCGCGCAAGCGATCGGCGTCGTCGTCTTCGGTCTCATCGTCGGCACGCCCCTTTCATTATTCCAACTGCTTGCTTTTATTCCCATCGCCGTCATCGTCTGTCTTCTGGGCGGCGCCTTCGGCATTCTTGTCCTCGCCAATCTCGGCACCCAACGGCGCGCAAATCAGGTTTTTCCGCTCGTCATCTTTCCGCAGTTTTTCCTCGCCGGTGTCTTTAATCCCATTACCTCGCTGCCCCTGCCGCTTCTCATTCTCTCGCGCATGGCGCCCCTGACCTATGCGGTAGACCTCATGCGCGGCATTTATTACGGACTCGCGCCCGAAACCAGCACCGCTCCCGTTCTTCATTATCCGCTGACGAATCTCCTCGTTATCACACTCCTCTTCACCGTCTTCCTCACCGCCGGCACGTGGCTTTTCGTCCGCAATGAACGCAACCGCTGATACGTCTGCCGCCGATATGATCATAAAAAAACGGGTAATCGTGGATTACCCGTTTTTATTTTTTTATCACCTCCTTTGGGACGCCTCCCCTTCATACGATCCCACTCTCCTGGACTTTGAGAAATTTCTCAAGCGTTTGATACAGCTCCGCCTGACTCTTGATCGTTACCGAGACCAGACGCGGATGCGCAATGGTGTTGAGCGCGTGCTGAAGCGACCCTTCGCTGGAATAGACCCCGCCCCACCCGTAATCGGCATCATGACGAATCTCGCCGTAGCCGACCATCGTACATTGACCGAGCAGGTGTTCCACCAGCGTCTTGCACACCGTATTGTCGACGAACTGATTATCGCCGTCGGAAAAATGGAAGAGATAGGTACTCCATTCATCCTTGGGATGGTTCCCGACAATCAGCTCAAGCGCCATAGCATACGCCGAGGAGCAGCGCGTTCCACCGTCGTTGGAAAGTGTAAAGAAATCTTTTTCTGGCACCACCGCCGCTTCGGTATCGTGAGCGATGAACACCGGTGCCACATAGTCATACTTGAAGCGCAAGAAACGCACCATCCAGAAGAAAAAACTCTTCGCGATGTGCTTCTTGTCCGTCGTCATGGAACCACTCCGATCCATAAGCAGATACACCGCCGCATTGGCATGCTGCTCCTCGTGCTCGTCCCAGACCCTGAAACGCAGGTCATCGTCCTTAATGCCGCCGACTCCGGTAATGCCGCGCGCCGCGTTGCGCTTGAGATTCGCAAGCAAGGTACGGCGCTTGTCCAGATTCGCCAGCGCCCCGCGCCGACGAATATCACGGTGCTCATAACTATGATGCGTCGTAATCTGCCGCTTTGGTTTTTCCTCCAACCACGGGAGCGCCAAATCCTCGAGCATCATCCGCGCAAGATCGTCCAACGAGAACTCAACCTCATAGGTCAACTCGCCCGGTTCATCCCCCGGCATGCCGCTCCCCGACCCGTCTCCCGTTCCGCCGCGCCGCCCGAGAACATCACCCGACTTACCCGATCCCTGTCCCACGCCACCATGGGGATTTCCGTATTTAAAACGAAATTGCTCCAGATAGCGAACGGGAATTTTAATCTTCTTTTTGCCGTCGGAGGTAATGATCGCCTCTTCGGCGATCAACTCCCGCAGATTTTTTCTGATCGCTTCCTTGACGCGAATATCATGCCGCAAACTGTCTTTCAGACCTCGTCCCCGCAATTCCCAGGGAAGAGCCATAGCACGCCTCCTTCTAGTAGGGAAATATCGTACAGTGTGCAGTGTGAAGGATACTGGCTTGAGCATGGCGTAGACAACACGCCGCGTCAAGATATAAAAACCCGCATGGCGCGAAAAAAAGCGGGGAAGGAACTCATACGTTCCACTCCCCCGCACATTATACTCTTCCTACGTCTTCTCCTTTAATTGTCCCTCGTGATATCCCTGCGCCACATGCCATAGCGATTGTCCGCATGTTCTTCTTCATCCTCGCCATAACTCTCCTGATCCACGATAATGAACGAGTAACGAAGAACGGGAAGATACGGATCAAGATAATGTCCGAACAGTGCAATCCTTTCAGGCGTCAACTGGCGAAGCCACTGCGCTTTTTCCCGTATGACTTCAATGAATCCCAGGCACGGCTTGAGGGTCGGCGCATGGAGCCCCATCGGAACGTATCCCTCGCCTCTCGCCTCCTGAACAGTTCTGATTTTGTACGGTGCATGTCGCAACACAAGCCATCTCCTCTTCTCATAAGATCTGACAATAAAAAAAACTTATGCGTCCGGCATAAGTGCGAAAGGGCTGAAAAAATCAGTCGCAGATGCCTGACGCGGACGCGGTGGGGAGCCCCCGGCTCCGTTTACAAAGGTTCGGACTTATCCCGCGAGTGTGCGGGAAATACCGTTGCGCGACAGTGTGGGAATCGCACCCACTTCACTTGGTAACCACCCAAATTTTCATGTACGGAAGCAGTATACCGCCGCACCAATAGAAAGTAAAGAAGCTCGGCAAATATCTGGTATTGTTTGAGATAATCATATAGTATGAGCGTATGGTTACATTATATGCACAAGGATCCCCGCCCGACCCTTTAACCCCTGAAAAAATACCCGCAATCTCTACCAGGCGACGAAAGCTGGGGAGTGCGGCAATCCTTTTGGCACTCTTCGGTTTCGCGGTATTCTTTTTCTTGCGTGGCACTATTCTGCCGCATCGCGCATATGAGGATATCTATACGCTGGTGCCGGACAAGATTTCGCAAAGCGCGGCAATTGTCGTGCGACTGCCCGAGGGAGTGACGGTAGACGTGACGGAAGCAAAGGAAAAAATACTGTTTGATCCCCAACTAAGCGGCACCTGGTCATCGGACGCGCATACAGCGTCTCTCGTGTTTCGTCCCGACAAAAAACTTAAGGTCGGCACATACTATTCCGTCACTCTTGCCACTGCAACCATAAAACTCAAGAAAGATTTTTTAGCGGACGAGGATCCCCGAATCATCTCGATATTTCCCGATGCCAACTCTGAAACTTCAGAATACTCAAACATCACGATTGTATTCAACCGCCCGATGGTGCCCCTTACGACCCTTGACACGCTTGCGAGCAAAGACATTCCGGTAGAGATTACACCCGCCACCAGCGGTACCTACCGTTGGATCACAACACGCAATCTCCAATTTATTCCCGAAAAACGACTGGTCCGGTCGGCACATTACACCGTGGCGATCAAGTCGGGCTTTATTTCCATGGACGGTCTCGCCGTGGAGCCAACGTCTCATCAATTCACCACGCGCCCGCTCCGGTATCAGGAAGATCCGCAGGGAAACGAACAACTTATTTATAACCAGCCGTTACGCTTCATTTTTAATCAGCCGATAGACATTGCGCGTACAGCGAAAGAGCTCGCACTCCAAAAAAATTCGGGAGAGCGTGTGGAGATAATCGCCGCGTACGGGATGCGCTCAGTGTACGACCCCAAAACCCAAAAGTCTACGGATTTTCTCGATAAATCCATTCTTGAGATCTATGACAGAGCGGACCGTCACGGCCGCGCCAAATTTTGGGACTTTAATATGGGGTATCGCTACAAACTCGCGCGTGCCTTTCCGCTTGAAGGAGATCAGGATCTGAGCGAAGAACGAAACGGCCTATTCGCTACAAGCGATGTGATCAGCGACAGTTCGACCGACTCGCCGCGGAGTCAATTTACCAAACCCGACCTTTTCGATCCGCAGGGTAAGCTTAAGATCGGCTTTTTTGAAGATATAGATAAGGACGCAAGCCGTATCAGCGGAGACAATATTCGGGACATCAGCTATGGCGAAAAGTGCAAAGAGCCGGCACCCGGCGAGGATGTCCGCACTGATGATCAGTGCCCCAAAGTGCCGGATCAGAAACAACTTCTTATCACGTTTACGCCTGACGGCCTGGCACGCGGTCAGACCGTTCAAATTCATTTCAAAAAAATATATAATCGCGCCGGTCAACAGATCAACGCCGAAGAGATTATCAAAACCATCAAACTCTATCCGAATCTTGTTATTTATAAGACCCTGCCTGCAGAGGGAGCACAACAAACCGGACTCACGCAGATGAAGATCTGCACCTCCAACCCCCTTCAGGTACCGGATGAAAAAACATTTTACGACCGCGTGAAGAGCAATGTTACCGTCGGTCTTTGGAACTGGCACGAACCGCATCGCATACAACCGGGAGATCGCGAGGCAACCTGCAGTGCGGGACAATTTGAGAATACCATTGAGTATGGTTTGATACCGGAGTTTGCCTATACGATTACACTTCGCCTGAACGACGACTTCGGTCAAACGATACAAAAAAGCGTACACTTCACCAGCGGTAAGCTTCCGGCTTTTTCCCGTAATCTTTTTTCACTCCAAAAGCAATACAACGTAACGTCTCCGGAACGAACCAAACTCGCCTATGGCGTGGATAATCTGGAATACGTCAACATGCATATCTGCGCGGTATCTCCGGAGACGATGCTTCATTATCTTGAGAATCGTCCCGATCAGACCGCATCGCCCAGTACGTTCGACTGCACACGCACGATTGAAAAACGGATCAATCTTCCCAAGCGTTACTGGTCGAGAATTTATTTTCAAATAAATCTAGCGGACTATCTGTCCGATCCCATAGGACAGTACATTGTCTCACTCGGACATCCGGATTATCGGAGGGTGTATCAGGAGCGGAACCCGCAAACCGACCAGACAGTCGAACGTGTAGGTGAGCGAATTTACAACCGAACATTCGTTACGGTAACGCGCCTCGCCGTACAGGAGAAAAAAATACAATGGGAAAATGCATCCTATGAAAGCAACCGCGAGGTGGTGAGCCAGGCGCTTGCCAAAAGTCCTCGCAATCTTTATTGGATAAGTCAATTCGGAAGTCTTGAACCGGTGGCGGATGCGCGTGTGGAACTATATCAATCCGATATACCGGAACAGAATCAAGATACACCCGTAAAAAACGTGCGTCTGGTCGATACGGCCCATACAGGCACGGACGGCGTGGCACTTGCAGCCGCCACACCGCGACTTGCGGCAGCGATTATAAAAAAAGGAAATGACAGTGCGATTGTAGCTGAAGACTTCGACAGGATTCAATGGAGTTCGCAGGCACAGGCCGTGGAACGCACCTATCTTTACACGGATAAACCGATCTATCGACCGGGACAGCGCGTGATGATTAAGGGAATTTATCGGCTGGGCTATGACGCAAAGTATGAAACGTTGCCCGATCGATCGGTTAACATTGAGATCCGCAACAGCGCGTACGAAAAAATCGCACAAAAAAAACTCACCCTCAACAACTACGGTACTTTTACAACAGATTTCACGCTTGACGAACACGCACCCCTTGGCACCTACTCGATTTCATCTCCGGGCGGCAGTGTCTATTTTGACGTTGAGGAGTATGTTCCCGCCGCATTCAAGGTGAGCGCCAAAAGCGACAAAGAAGAGTACAGCGCGGGAGATACCCTCCACATGGACATAGACGCCGCCTACTACTTCGGCGTGCCAGTGGACGGCGGCTCCGTGGAGTACGATATCACGAGCCAGGATTATTATTTCGACCGCTATACAGACGGCTACTTCCAGTTCGGTCGGGGATGGTATTATTCGTACGATGGCGGTTATGGAGACAAATTCATCGCGCGAGGCAAGGCTTCTCTGGATGCCCATGGTCATGCGGAGATCAGCCGCGTTCTCGACTTCAACTCATTTTTTAAAGAAGATGAAGTAAACCGAAGTAAAATTTTTACCGTCACTATAACGGCCAAGAACAGAAACGGTCAGTCCATCTCGACACGCAAATCCGTAATCGTGCACCGGGGAACATTCTACACGGGAATCAGTCTTGATAATAATTTTGTCGGAAAAAATGAAAAAATAGTCGCACGCGTAAAAACAGTTGACATCCATGGCAAAGAAGTGTCCCAAGGCGGCATCGCTCTCGAGGTCAAGAAAATAACATGGGAATCGTACAAGCGCCAAGAGGTGGACGGTAATTACTATTCACGTACCGAGCAAAAGAAAGAAACCGTGCAAAAGTTTACACTCTCCACCGACCTCCATGGCGATGCGAGCCGCACCTTCAGCCTGCCAAGCGAGGGTGAATACGAGGTGGTCGTGAGCGGCAAAGACGCGACCGGCAATCCCATTTCCGCGACTCAAGACCTTTTTATCTACGGAGAGGGCGCGGTAACCATCCGACCGACCAACAACGAGACCCTTGATCTGGCCACCGATAAGAATCAGGTAGACGTCGGAGAACAGGTAAAAATCATCATCAAGTCTCCTTATCCGCACGCCAAAGCGCTGGTAAGCCTTGAGCGCGGCACCCTGTTTGACTACCGTATTATTGACATAAATCAAAGCCTTACCGATTATACTTTTTCCGTCAAAGATGAATATGTGCCGAATGTCTACGCCTCCGTACTCCTTCTCTCTCCGCGTCCGGAAATCAAATTCGGTCAAATAAACTATACAGTTAATACCAAACAGCGCGAACTTGCGGTAGACATTCACTCGGACAAAAATAATTATCTACCCGGCGAGAAGGTAAATCTCGACATTACGGTGCACGACAGCAATGGCGCGCCGGTTTCTGGCGAGCTCTCACTTGCCGTAGTGGACATGAGCGTTCTTGCGCTTAAAGGCAATCCTAAGAAAAATCCGGTATTGTTCTTCTATAACGGCTCACCGCTCACGGTAAGTACGCAGTCAAATATAAAAAATATCCTTTATGAGGCGGATATTCCGACCGGTACCAAAGGTGGCGGAGGCGGCAACGAGGAACTTGATCGCAAGAAGCGCGGAGAATTCAAAGATACCGCCTTATGGCAAGGTGTTGTGCAAACCGACCCGGCAGGCAAAGCGCATACCTCCTTTACTCTGCCTGATAATCTGACAACCTGGCAGATCGAGTCTGTAGCGGTAACCAAGGACACTAAGCTTGGCGTAGGCTACCGTGAATTTCAAACCGCTAAACGACTTATGGCTATTCCACTTAAGCCCCGATTTATTGTTCCCGGAGACGAGTTCTCCATCGGCGGTCAGATCTTCAACAACACGGATGAACGGCAACGCGTGGACGTTTCCATTTCTTCAGACACACTCAAGCTCACCGGTGAAAAAACAACATCCCTTTCGCTTGAGCCTCATACCGACAAAACCGTCTACTTTCCCGTACGCGCACCCGAAGACATGCAGGACGGCAAGCACACCTTCATTCTGTCTGCAAAGAGTAACGGTCTGGAAGACACTGTGGAAGATTCCTTCAGCATCACCCGTAACGATACCTATGAGTCGGTGGCAACTGCCGGCTACACCTCCGAAGCGGAGACCCGTGAATATGTCTACCTGCCGCCCAATGTCACGCCGGACCGCGGCGGTCTCATGGTAAAGAGTAGCGCTACACTTTCGGTATTCCTCTCCGACGCGCTCAATTATCTTGTGCAGTATCCATACGGTTGCAGTGAGCAGATTGCGAGCAAGTTAAGTTCGCTTGCGATTCTGAAACGCGGGCTTAGTCTCAAAAATATAGGGGATGCCTTTACGCTCAAAGGTGTCGAGTTTGAAGGACGGACATATTCTCCGGACGATGTCGCGCGCATCGGTCTGGCCCGACTTTATGAAAACCAGACAACCGAGGGTGGATTTGCGTACTATAAAAGTATGAAGCCCGATCTCTATCTCACGATGCACATCATTGGGACACTTACGGATCTCAAAAACGCCGGCTACACGGTGGATACGGACAAAACGGAAGCGGCAATGCGCTACCTCTATCACGAACTCACGACCAAGGCATATCTTGCACAGGATAAAGACCTAGTGATACTCGCCGCGTACACCCTCTCCCGCATCGACAATAGTCCCGCCGTTGTCGGCGCGATCGCGGCGACAGATCTTAAAAATCGCATTATCGCCATCGCCCGCGATGCACGATTTATAAATGAAACCGGCTCCAACGAGACACTTGCCTACCTTGCAATCCTGCTTTCCAAAGACTACCCGCCGGAGCTCAAAGAGAAAGTTTTTCAGGCACTTGAAAACAGAATCGTTATCGACAGCAGGGGCGCCTTCCTCTCGCTTCAGGGTCGCGGACCACGCTATGCATATTACGAAACACCGATTAAAGATACCGCGCTTCTCTTGAAAGCTTTTGCCCGCGACGAGCGCGACAGTAAAATTCTTGACAAGGTCTTGCGTTGGATCCTCGCAAGTCGCGCCAAAGACGGCGCCTGGGGCTCAACCAATAATACCGTTACCGTTCTTGATGCGCTTACCGACTTCCTCGTTTGGAAAAAAGAAAACCTCTCTTCATTCAAACTCGCGCTTTCACTTGATACACATCAGATCGACTCTTTTACTTTCACAAAAGATACGATCCTCCGACAACTTGAGAAGTTTATTCCCGCGAGCGACCTTGGTCTTGGTAAGATTCGCACACTCCTCTTCTCCAAAACCAATCAGAATAACGAACCTAACAATTATTACTATGACATGGTGCTTAAGTACTACCTCCCGATTGAAAAAATTCCACCGCGCGATGAAGGCTTTTCTGTCTCGCGGGAATTCTATGACACCGACGACAAAGCAAATGCAAAACCCGTACTTCAAGCCAAGCAAGGAGACGTGCTTCGCGGTCATCTTGTCATCACCGTCCCCGAAGCGCGTGATCTCGTCTCTATCGAGGACTTTATCCCCGCCGGTATGGAACTGGTGAATCTCAAGCTCGACACGGAGAATCAGGCGCTCCAGACCCCTGATGATACGCAATCCTCTCAAGAGACCGCTCCTCATATGACCACCACCTACACGCAACCACGTTCTGTGGCATCAGCTCACCGGACATTCTGGGAGTCAAGCATCGCGAGTATCGCGTCATGGTTCAACAGTTCCTCTGATACCCCACTTATCTCCTTTGGCAAGGCGGCGGAACTTGCCGATGATTTGTATGGCGATCGAGAAATGAGCGTACAACAACTCGTGCCCGATTCGAACGAATCGCATGACGACCGACTCTTCCTCTTCAAAGAACACCTTGCTCCGGGGGTTTACGAGTACGACTACTTCGTTCGTGCGCTTATCCCGGGCACCTACCACCACTTGCCGGCTGTGGCGAGTGAACTGTACTTCCCCGAGAACTTTGGTCGAACGCGCGGCGAGATATTTCCTATTCTGCAAAACAAGTAGTATCAACGCGCTTCGTTGATACTTACTCTTATACGCTGTTTTCTTCCTTGCGGTGTCTCGGCGACGATGACATATTTCGCCGGCGTGGCGGGACGCCACACCATGCGGTCACCTTCGCCAAGAAGTACGCCGTTTGCGTACCAACTCACCTTATCATTCGAGACAAGCGGCACATTCATGTCCGTAGCATACTCAAGCACGTCACGATCATGCGGCTCGAGAATCAGTTCATCGGAACCTAAGATTTGGCGCGCCTCGTCATGATTGTCTCCCTGAATCCCGTACTCCAGCGTACTGGCCTCTTCGAATTCCCTAAGACGACTGAAATTGAACGGCGTTTCTTTATTGTAGGGAGAATCAAGCATCGTCTCCATCACCTCGTGCCAGATTTTACCGGCTCCCACCGACCCCGAGAGCCGGTACATCGGCTTATTGTCATTGTTCCCGATCCATACGGCAACCAAAAAATCAGGCGTGTAGCCGATGGTCCAGCTGTCATGGTAGTCATATGAGGTGCCGGTCTTCACCGCATAATTCGCGGCCGGCAGATTAAGATTACTCACCAGCCCGAACTGTTCAACGCCGGTTTTACGATCAGCCAGTATGCTCGTGACCAGCGCTGCGAATTCCGAGGCGATAACTCGGTGCTCCCCGTAATTTTCCGCCATGGGGAGCTTCAAACTCTCCCCGTTTTTTACCGAGGCAGGTTTGAGAACTCCTTCATTGGGAAAGAGGGTAAACGAGTTTGCAAGCGTAAAGAGATCCATCTCAAGACCGCCGAGTGCGATAGAAAGATCGTATTGCTTAAGGGGTTGGAGCGGCTCAAAATAAAGACCGTCATTCAGCAATGAGTAAAAATTTTCCACCCCTGCGTATGCTAATACCCGCACCGCCGGCACATTCAAACTGTTGGAGAGCGCCTCATGAAGTGTCACGACACCGCGATACTTGCCGTCGTAATTTTTCGGATAAAAAGCAAATCCCGTACCGATATCATAACGGTATTCCCGGTCAACCACCTCCGTATACGGTCGCGCGCCTTTTTCGAAAGCTTTAGCGTAAATGAACGGCTTAGCCGTAGAACCGATCGGTCGCGGCCGTACCGCCATATTGATTTGGTAGCCCTTTTCATAACCACTTGGATGCGGTGAACCGACCATCGCAAGAAGCTCATTTTTATGCGCATTTTTATCAAGACGCATCACGACTACGGCACCGTTGTTCACACTCGCAAATGCAGGACTGTCGAGGTTAGCGCTTACTATCCGACGAATCGTGTCAGTAAGTTCACGATCCACCGTAAGAGTACAACTCTTGGGACATTCGACTCCGAGAGCCGCAAGTTCAAACATATCAGCACTTTTTCTTTCATATGCCTCCCCGCCGGGTACTCCTGGCGTTCCAATCAATTTTACATCAAGCGGAATACGCACACGTGCGGCAAGGACGCGAGTGCGCTTTTCGTTTCGCCGCGTGCCCGGATAGTCGCTTGGATCATTGAGCGTGGCGAGTAACTGCAAAACCTGAACGGTACTCAATGATTCGGGTATCGCGTCAAAATATATCTTACTCGCCTCGGCGACACCCTCGGCTTGATTGCCGAAGTAGGCGGTATCAGAATACATCTTGAGAATCTCGGTTTTGCTTGCGCACACCTCAAGACCCATCGCATAAACAGCCTCAACTACTTTATTAGCTACGGTCCGTTCGTTTTCATTCCCGAGAAGCGTCTTCACAAGCTGCTGCGTAAGGGTGCTTGACCCCTCAAAACGCCCGGAAAAAAAATAGGTGACCAGGCTCCGCAGTATGCTCAACGGATTAATGCCGCGATGATACCAAAAATAGCGGTCTTCTTTGGCTACGAGCATATTCGTCCATTCGGGAGACAACGCATCAGCAGCCCGCATATATTCGCCTTTTATATTCGGTCGAATGGAGAGCTCACGACCGTTGCGATCTTGTATGACCACCGACTTCTGCTCGTTATACCGTGCGTAGAGACGTTGTGTGAGCAGTGAAGCGCCAAAATAAAGAAGAAACGCAATACCTAAAAGGATGAATCCTATTTTCTTCAACGTTTTCCCCCGCGGCATATGTGTAAAAAATCCTCGCAAAGCCGCCCTTATATTCGGTATTTTTGGACACATATTCATGCTCCCGATCATAGCATGCAGGCGCCAAAAGCCAATGATATGAGCACTTTCGCGTTTCTATCGCAAACAAGCATACCAACCCGCCAAGAACAATCCGATAAAAAAATAATTTACGGATTTCCATAAAGCCCCCCACCGGGGATATTTGCTTCACGGCGCGTCCGCCACTCGTCTATCATCGCGGGACACGAACGCGCCGATTGACTTTTCTCCCGTCAATGCTACAACAGGGATACCGTTGACATGGCACCCGAACGCATGCCGCGCGCATGCTCTTTAAAAATCAAAAACCCAAGAACGGAAAGTGAGGCGACCTATGCCTTCCATTATGGACAAGATAGAGGCACATCTCCAGACGCATCGCGTCGTCGGATGGGAAGGAACGTTCCGCGACTATCTCACCCTCGTCCTCAAGCGACCCGCTCTGGCGCAACACGCGCACGAGCGGATGTACGGTATGATCAATGCGGCAGGTGTGCGCGTTGAAAATGACAAAGAACACTATGCCTTTTTTGAGAATGATCTCTTCGGCATCGATGAGCCCCTCGCCAAAGTGGTTGAATACTTCAAAGCGGCGGCACTCGGTTCCGATGTGGGGCGTCGTATCCTATTGCTCTACGGCCCACCGTCTTCCGGGAAAAGTCAGTTGGTTATTCTTCTCAAGCGCGGCTTGGAAGAATTCGCGCATACGGACGACGGCGCCGTTTACGCGATTGCCGCCTGCCCGCAACACGAAGACCCACTCAATCTCATCCCCCACGCTTTGCGCGGCGAGTTTCAGGAAGAAACCGACATCCACGTGGAAGGAGAGCTGTGTCCGTTGTGCACCATGACCCTGCGCGAACAATACCACGGCGACATTTATCAAGTGCCCGTGCGCCGCATCTTCTTTTCCGAAAAGGAGCGTTGCGGCATCGGCACCTTCGTCCCTTCAGATCCGAAATCGCAGGACATTGCGGAGCTGGTGGGGAGTATTGATTTATCCACCATCGGCGACTACGGCTCGGAATCCGATCCGCGCGCCTACCGGTTTGACGGCGAGCTCAACGTGGCGAATCGCGGCTTGATGGAGTTCATCGAGATGCTCAAGGCCGACGAGCGGTTTCTCTACGTACTGCTTACGCTGGCGCAGGAGAAGAATATCAAGACGGGAAGGTTTCCTCTGATCTACGCCGACGAGTGCGTCATCGCACATACGAACGAGACCGAGTTCAACGAGTTTATGGCGAACAAAAAGTCCGAGGCGCTTCACGATCGTATGATCGTGGTACGCGTTCCCTACAACCTCAAGGTTTCGCAGGAGGAACGCATTTATAAAAAACTGCTCCGGGCGACGAATATGAAAGGACTGCACTTGGCGCCGCACGCTCTCCGCGTGGCCGCCATATTCGCGATTCTGTCGCGCTTGGAAGAGTCGAAAACAGCCGGCTTGACCCTACTCAAGAAACTCAAGCTGTACGACGGCGAAGACGTCGAGGGCTTTCGCCAGAAAGACATTAAGCTCATTCAGGACGCCACCGAACGCGAAGGCATGGACGGCATTTCACCGCGCCTCATTATCAACCGCATCTCGTCCTCCCTCATCAAACCGGATACGCGCTGTATCAATCCGATAGATATTCTGCGCGCGATCAAAGACGGGATTGACAGTCAGGGTCAATTCAAAAAGGCCGATCGCGAGCGCTATGACTCCCTCATCGCCGAGGCACGCCGCGAGTATGACGAAATCGCGCGCAACGACGTCCAAAAAGCGTTTTTCGTCTCATTCGAACAAGAGGCATCGACGTTGGTCGATAACTATCTGGATAACGTTGAAGCATATCTGGATAAGGCGAAACTCATCGATCCCATTACCGGAGAGGATGTCTCACCTGACGAAAAACTCATGCGCTCCTTGGAACAAAAGGTGGGCGTCGCCGACCACGGCAAGGATACGTTCCGCAACGAGATTTTTCGCAAAGTTGCGACCGCACAACGGCACGGCGGTACGTTTGATTACACAACGCACGAGAAGCTCAAAGACGCGATTGAGAAACAGCTCTTTGAGGAGCGGCGCGACACCATCAAACTCACCATCTCGTCGCGAAGCCCGGACACCGAACAGGTGCGGAAACTGAATGATGTCGTGGAAACATTAATGACCCGAGAAGGATACTGCTCCGCGTGCGCGAACGAGCTCTTGAAGTATGTGAGCAGCTTGCTCGCACGGGAGAAATAAACAAAGGGGCGACGTTGACTTAGGTTCAACGCGCCCCTTCCTCACATCCGGACAAATAAAGGAGCCGATGATGTTTGAAGATCGCCTGGCGGAACTTGAGGAGTTGGCACGACGGCACGGACTCGACTTTTATCCGACCTCGTTTGAGGTTGTGCCGTTTGATTACATGACCGAGGTCGCCGCATACGGTCTGCCCACGCGGGCGCGGCACTGGTCGTACGGAAAGGTCTACAACGGTCAACGGCTGTACGGCGAGATGGGACTCTCTAAAATCTACGAGATCGTCCTCAACAACAATCCGGGAATGGCATTTCTCTTGGACACGAATCCGGAGATCGCCAATTTGCTCGTGGCGGCGCATGTCTTCGGTCATGTTGATTTTTTCAAGAACAACGCATTATTCGCCTCCACGAATCGCAATATGATCAACGACGCGGCCGCCCACGCGCTCCGCATTGAGGGCTATATTGAACGCTACGGACTGGATACGGTTGAGCACCTCATGGATATCGGTTTTGCGCTCGACCGGCACATTGATCCGCACCTCGGCACAGTCCGGACGCCCTATCCGAAACGAACGGTGGTGGAACGCGAACGCATCGCACAACCCTATGACGACCTGTTCAGTTCGCCGACACCAAGCGTTACCTACGAGGTCGTCGGCGAACGCATCCCGCCCCGTCCCGAGCACGATCTTTTATGGTTTCTCGCCACCTACGCCAAAATCGAACCGTGGCAACAAGATGTATTACTCATCATTCGCGAGGAATCGTACTACTTCTATCCCCAATTCCTCACGAAAATTATGAACGAGGGATGGGCGAGCTACTGGCATGCGGAACTTTTCCACTCATGGGACGGCGTGAATCCGGAAGAATTCATTGAGTTCGCGACGCTGAATGCCGGCGTCGTCAATCCGGGAAACCGCCTCCATCTCAATCCGTACTACCTCGGCTATACGATTTTCATCGACATAGAAAAGCGCTGGGACGCGCTCCATGCCAAAGGTGAATCGCCTCTGACCGGGCGCCAAAAGATCTTCCAGGTACGCCGCGACGACGATGACATTTCGTTCCTGCGCAATTACCTCACGCGCGAGCTCATGGAGCGTCTGGAGCTCTTCAGCTACGACCGCCCCTGTACGCACCCGCCGGGAAAACGCTGTCCCCGCTGCGAGCATCTCGTCATCACGAGCCGCGAGGAGGAGGCGGTACTTGCAGCCCTTATCCTCCCGCGTGAAAACTACGGCGCACCGCGTATCGTCGTACGCGATATTGTTGCCAACGCCCTCTACTTGGAGCATCTTGACCGCACGACGACCTTCCTTGACCGCCGCTTCACCGCAGAGACGCTCGGCTATATCGCGGAACTCTGGAAACATCCCGTATACCTGCTGACGTGCGATCAAGACGGCAAGGACGTCAACCTCACAGCACGAGTGCTTTAGCAAGAGTTCCATCTGCTCGCGCGCGCACCGTCTCGTTTGAAAATAAAAACCTCAACCGGCACCGCCCTCATCAGCGCGGTGCCTTTTTTTCGTCCCGTCTCAATTGCAAACATGGCAAGCGGTGATACGCTCCACGTATGACTCCCGCCCGCGCATTGTTATTCACTCTTCTCGCTTTCATTGCCGGTGTTGCCGTGCGCTCATTTTCCGTACCGCCTCTTTTTCTCATCGCGCTTATTCTTGCCGGTACCGCAACGGCAAGCGCGCTCGGCGTGCGGCGCGGATCTCGCATAGCGCTTCTCTTTGGAATATTTTTCCTCGCATTCGTCGGTGGCATATTTCGTCTTTCATATGCCGAACAACATCATCCCGATCTCTCTTTGCGGTATGGGAAAACGGCATCCCTCCGCGGCATCATCATCGCCGAGCCGGAAATCAGCCAACGCGCCCAACTCCTGCATATCCGCACGGAAAAAACAACGAATGCACCGGAACCGTTTACCGTACTCATTACCACCCGACCCTATCCGCGCTACGCGCTCGGCGACGAACTTGACGTGCAGGGAATTTTAAATGAACCGCCGACTGACGGTATCTTTAACCAACGCGCCTTACTCGCGCGCCAAGATATCTTTGCCGTTCTCTCCTTCCCGCATATGCAAAAAATCTCCGAAGGAAAAGGGAGTCGCCTCACCATCCTCCTCGCCGCCGTGCGTCACGGACTTGAAAAACACATTGACGCGGCGATTCCCGAACCGCACGGCGCGCTTGCCAAAGGCCTCCTTCTCGGCGAAAAAAGTGAGCTCCCCCGCGAACTCGTCGCCGACTTTCAGACAACCGGCACGACGCACATCATCGCCCTCTCGGGATACAACATCACCATCGTCGCGCGCATCCTGCACGACATCCTCCTTGCGCTCGGCGTCTCTTTTTTCTCCGCCTTTTGGTTCTCCGCGGGCGGTATTATTCTTTTTGTGCTCGCCGTCGGTCCGTCCGCGTCGGTGGTGCGTGCCGCGATTATGGGCATTTTGGTTCTTATCGCACAACGCGAGGGACGCGCCTACCGCATGACCAACGCACTCGTTCTCGCGGGTGCGCTTATGATTTTTCAAAACCCCTTTATCCTTCGTTTTGATGCGGCATTCCAGCTTTCATTTCTCGCAACCGTCGGTCTCGTCTATCTGGCACCCTCTCTCGAAAAACATATTAATCGCATCCGTATCCGCATAACGGCACACCTCACCGGCATGCCCGAGACACCGGGAATACGGCATGGCATGACAACATCCTCTTTTCCCCGTCGGCTGGCGCTCGGCGGTCAAAAAATACTTGCTGAAACAATAGGTGCCGAGCTTATGGTTCTTCCGCTCCTCATCTCTCTCTTTGGACGCATTTCGCTCGTGAGCCCTCTCACCAATCTCCTCGTCCTCGCCGCCGTTCCTTCCGCGATGGGCGCATCGTTCGCCGCAGGTGTCGCGGATATTTTCTGGCATCCGCTTGGCGTAGCCGCCGGCGCCGGCGCGTGGCTTATCCTCTCTTATCTCATCGGCGTCATCCGCCTTTTCGCGCGCCTCCCGGGCGCATCACTTGAGGCAAGCGCATCCGTCACCGCCCTGCTTACTCTTGCCTATGCTCTCTTCATAGGACGCCTGATTCTTATCGCGGGGCGAAGAATGAAAAAAGAACGACCGGAAAAATTATCATAGTTCGCTTGTTATTTTACCACCCGCCTTTCCATCCGCCATGGTGCGGGGTATGCTGGAAAAAGCACCTGAAGAATACACCAAACCTTTCAATGAGGATGCTATTATGATACGCCGTTGCGCACATGATCCGCTCTGCACGACCATTTTAAGCGAATCAAACCGCGGACCTTACTGCAGGACATGCACGAAAAAAATGGGCGCCGAACGGGTGCTGGGCATACAGCGCGAACCGCATACAGAACGCACCAATGCATCACCCGTTGCATCGATCGTGCTTCACGATCCGACCGGACAACAGCTCATGGCATCCGTCTGCGAGAAGTTCGGTATTGCGCAGGATGTCCTTGTCAGAGCACGGTCGGGCCATCAGAGGGGACACAGCAATCAAAGGATCCCCAAGATCCGACACGCGGTCATCTACCTTCTCCGAACCGCCTGTAATATCTCGCTTTATGACATAGCACTCTGTATGGGTATTCAGACCTCGCATGCCGGAGTCATCATCAGACGCATCAGAAACAACAAGGCTGATCCGGAGATTCTTACCTATATCAAGCAGATCAAAGCTCTCTCGCCTGCCAATATGGTAATTGCAGGATAGGCACGAATACAAACACCCGACGTTGCCGGGTGTTTTTTTATTTCGCAATGTATTTCCATATCAATACTCCAATCCTCTTTTTGCTTTCACCCCCTGCTCGTAGGGGTGCTTCACATCGCGCATCTCGGTGACCAAATCCGCGCGCGCCATGAGTTCGGGCAGGGCATCGCGGCCGGTTATGATAAGGTGTTCTATTTTTGAGCATATCGCTTCAATCGTTTTAAGCGCCGCGTCTTGCGGGATAAGTTCGAGCTGCAGCGCGTTATTCAGCTCGTCAAGAATGAGAAGATCCCACCTTCCCGACGCCGCTTCATCTTTGGCGAACGCGAGCGCGGAGCGCGCCGCCTCCTCATGTTCTGTGCGCGGGAGCGTATCGCCCAAGATACCCACAAATCCCTTCCCCATTTTGAGCAATTTAAAATGCGGCTCCAACACGCCAGCCAGAAAATCCTCACCCGACTTCCACGGCCCTTTGATGAACTGAATCATGAGCACGCGCTTCCCCTCCCCCACCGCGCGCAGTGCCGAGCCGAGTGCCGCTGTTGTCTTCCCCTTCCCGTTGCCGGTAAAGATATAAAGCATTTGACTTAAAATGGGATAGCTGACACTATGATTCCGAACAGAAAACACTCTCGCCGAAAGGAGGTACCGCGTGACCGACCAAAAGATTAATACAGGAGATGTAGTATTTTGCCATTATGAGGACGAACTCCACTCATTCGACCTCATCACTATTGCGGGAGGAAGAGTCAGAGGCAAGCCAAATGAGAGAGTGATACAAATTCCCAACGGCTATAGCTCCCTCCCAGAGTCATCCCTTCAAAAACTTGACTTTAGGGCGTCTGCACCGCTCCACATTCTGGCATCCGATATTAGGATTAGCGAGATCGTCATCCATACCGAGACGAGAGATATCAGCATCTCGTAACACAACGGCAATCTACGGAAGACCTTATCTTCCGTAGATTTTTTATTTCTTCTTTTCCCTGCTGTGAAAAATCAGGGTTGGGGGGTATTATTTCTCGCGACCACCAGAAGACCGCACGACACGGTCTCATCCCTGCAAAGACGAGCCCAAGCCGGATGCTGAGCGCGACCATCCAGCGATGGCCGCGCGTGTCGCGAGAAATAATACACCGGGAGATCCTCAATTTTTTCTAGCACCCTCCATTACTTGTCCCACACTGGATGCAGGTTTTGCAGGTGCCGGTCTGTATCAACATCCCGCCGCACTGGCGGCAGACGCTGTCAGCGTACACCACCGTTTTTATTTCACTCCGCACCGTCTCTCGGTGTTCTTCAACAACCATTGCGGGAGCCGGCGTCCCGCCATTGTGCATCGCGGGCAGATCCGTTTTTTTCGCCGTCACCTCTATTTCTTTAACCGGCGCTTTTATTCCCAACTCATCAAGATCCGCTTCTGGAAGAAAGCGCATTGCCAAGTAGCGAAAAATATAGTCCGTAATGGAGGTCGCCACCTGAATGGCGGGATTGTCCGTGTAGCCGGCCGGCTCGAAGCGGCCGTACGAAAAGCGGCGCGTCATGATCTTGAGCGGTACGCCGTATTGCAAGGCGATGGAAACGGCGATGGCAAAGACATCCAAAAGACCCGCAAGTGTTGAGCCCTGCTTTGACATGCGAATAAATATCTCGGCAAGCGTGCCGTCTTCGTACACACTGTAGGTCAAAAATCCCTCATGACCGGCAATAGAGAATTTATGGGTTTCTGATGCGCGCGTTGCAGGCAGATGGCGGCGAAGAGGTTTTTGTGTTACTTCTTCTTTCTTACCGCCTTTCGTATCACCCGCCACCGTGAGCGGCTGGGCGGCTTTTGATCCATCGCGGTACACGGCAAACGCCTTGAGTCCCAGTTTCCATCCCATCATGTAGGCGTCCATAATCTCCTCCGCGGTCGTCTCGGCGGGCATATTGAACGTTTTGGAAATCGCGCCGGAGATGAATTGCTGAACGGCGGCGACCATCTTTACGTGCCCCTGCCATGAGATGGCGCGCTTGCCGTTCGCCGGCTGGATGGCACAGTCAAACACCGCCAAATGCTCGTCTTTGATATGGGGCGCGCCCTCAATCGTGCCGGTTCTTTCCAGATACGCGACAATTTCGATTGTTACCTCTTTGCCGTACCCCAACTTTTCCAATGCGGAAGAAACAGAAGTGTTGACGAACTTCATCGTCCCGCCACCGACGAGTTTTTTCATCTTGACGAGCGCGAACTCCGGCTCCACGCCCGTCGTCGCACAATCCATCATGAGCGCAATGGTGCCGGTCGGCGCGATGACGGTCACCTGCGAATTGCGCACGCCGTATTTCGTGCCGAGCGCCAATGCTTCGTCCCAGCTTTTTTGCGCCGCCTCATGGATTGCCGCATCAGCCGTGCGGTCGCGCCTCACGCGCCGCATACCGTCGCGATGCATCGCCAAAACGCCGAGCATCGGCTCACGATTCACCGCATAGCCGGCAAACGGCCCCATCCGCCGCGCGATTTCCGCCGAGTAGCGGTACGCCTCGCCGCACATGAGCGCCGTCAGCGCCCCCGCGGTATGCCGCGCCCGCTCCGAGTCGTAGGGATATCCCCAGGTCATCAGAAGTGCGCCCAAATTGGCGAATCCGAGTCCCAGCTGACGAAAATCATGTGAATTCTTAGCGATTTTTTCCGTCGGATACCGCGAACCGTCCACGACAATTTCCTGGGCAAGAATCATAATATCAACCGTGTGCGCGAAGTCGCGTACCGCAAAAGAATCGTCGGCATTCAGATACTGCAAGAGATTGATGGAGGCAAGATTGCACGCACTGTTATCCAAGTGCATATACTCCGAACAGGGATTAGACGCGTTGATTCGCCCCGTGTTGCTTGCGGTGTGCCAGCGATTGATCGTCGTGTCGTACTGCATGCCCGGATCTCCCGACTCCCACGCCGCCTGCGCAATCTCGCGCATAAGCTCACGGGCTTTATACTCGCCGGCAACCTCGCCCGTCGTGATATAATGCGTCGCAACCGTCTCATCCTGCTCCACCGCGTGCATGAATTCATCCGTTACGCGCACGGAGTTGTTGGCATTTTGATATTGAATGGAGTTCCATGCGGGATTATTGAGGTCGTACATATTGTACCCCGCCTTGATGAGCGCATGGACTTTTTTCTCCTCCTCCGCCTTGCACCGAATGAACTGCATAATGTCGGGGTGGTCGATATTCATCACCACCATCTTCGCCGCCCGCCGCGTGGAACCGCCCGAGGCGATCATGCCGGCAACCGCGTCTCCGCCCCGCATAAAAGAAACCGGTCCCGAAGAGCGCCCGCCGTGGGTAAGCGTTTCTTTCGTAGACCGAAGGGGCGAGAGATTCACACCCGCACCCGAACCGCGTTTGAAAATCATCCCCTCGGTGGTAATCCACTCTAAAATTGACTCCATGTTGTCCTCCACCGCAAGGATAAAACAGGCACTGCATTGCGGCGGACTCTCCACGCCGACGTTAAACCACACAGGCGAGTTAAACGCCGCTTTTTGATGCAGAAGAATATGGGTCAGCTCCGCTGCAAAAATATCCGCCTCGACCGCACCGTCAAAATACCCGAACTCCATACCCCAGCCACGGATGACGGTCACGACGCGTGTGATCATGGAGCGTACAGAGGTCTCGCGTCCCGCGGAACCGATGCGTCCGCGGAAATATTTTGAACCGGCGATGCTCGTTGCGTTGTCGGACCAAAATTCGGGGAACTCAAGCTCCCGCTCCTCGGCGGTGGTGTTCATACCGCTGCCGCGCACCATCACACGCACCTGTTTCCATGCAATCTCATCAAACGGATGAACACCGTTTTTTGTGAATACGCGGCGAAGAGGAATTTTTCTCGAAAGACCTTTGGCGAGGGCGCCGGACGGACCGGCAACGGTACGGGGAGTAACCTTGGGCATACGGACGGGAAACCGATAATCCTCCTTAAAGATACGAGTCTCACGCGTTCACCGCCACCATTTGCGGAGACGGAAACAACGCCCGGAGTGCGGGGATACGTAAAGAGAATGTTCGGGATCGGCGATTAAATGATAACGAAATGTCCTGTCGTCTTTAGATTGTACTGCATACCAAGATGCTTGTTAAAGAATTACTGTGGATAAGTGCCATTTCGTTGACTTTTGCACTACTCCTTTCTCTTGTACGACTTGCCAACTCTTGAAAAAATACGATACAAGCCGACCAAACCTACCATCCCGCTTGAGACAAGAAAAAATGCCCCGCAAAAGAGGCACTTCTCACGACCACTCTATAAAAATAGACATGCGTAATCCGCCGGTACTGCTTTTTATACGCCGCGGCGACGGAGAAACGCAGGGATGTCAATATCGTCCATCCGGTGTGAACGCTCCGCCGGTGTCGGGGCTGCGGCGCGCCGATCCTCCTCGTGTTCCGCATGCTCTTCCGCGCGCGGGGTCGATCCCGCGCCCTGTCCGACTCCTCCGTGCGGCGCGGAAAATCCCGTCGCGATAACGGTGATTTTCACCTCGCCTTTTTTCAAATGCTCATCATGCACCGCGCCGAAAATCACCTTCGCATCGCGGTCAATGGATTCGGTAATAACGCGCGCCGCTTCATTTATTTCCCACATGGTAAGATCCGTCCCGCCCGAGACATTGAAGAGCACGCCGCGCGCGCCGTTGATGGAGACATCAAGCAGAGGCGAGCTCACGGCGGCGCGCGCCGCCACCACCGCACGGTCTTCTCCCGAACCCAAACCAACACCCATGAGCGCGGAGCCGGCATCGGACATAATCGCGCGCACATCCGCAAAGTCAACATTGATGATGCCGGGCGTGATAATCAAATCAGAAATTCCCTGCACCGCCTGACGAAGAACATCGTCGCAAATCGCAAACGCCCCAAGCAACGGCGTTTCTTTGCCGATGACGCCAAGCATGCGGTCGTTGTGTATGGTAATAAGCGCGTCCACCCGGTCACGCAACAACTGCCACGCCTCTTCGGCAAGGCGCGAACGCTGAATACCTTCAAAACTGAACGGTTTGGTAACCACGCCGATAACCAACGCACCCGCCTCGCGCGCCACCTCCGCCACGATGGGCGAGGCACCCGAGCAAGTACCGCCCCCGAGCCCGCCGGTGAGAAAAATCATATCCGCGCCTTTGAGCGCTTCATGAATCTCGTCGCGGTTTTCTTCCGCGGCTTGGCGCCCCACCTCCGGATTCATCCCCGCACCGAGTCCCTTGGTCAAATTTTTACCGACATGAATTTTCGTCCGCGCCTTGGTAAAGTGCAGATCCTGCGCGTCGGTATTAATAGTAATGAAATCAACACCACTGATCTTGTGGTCAATCATGCGCGTGACGGCCTTGCCGCCGCCGCCACCCACGCCGACTACCTTAATCCGTGCGTAGGTTTCAATATCAGGTTTTTGTTGGGGCATACGATTTAAAAAACTTACCCATTTACGATATCCGACCATTCGCCAAGAGAAACCGCCTCCTTACCTTGTACCACGCGCACCCCCTGACCTGCAAGCAGACCGTATTTCTCACCAAAAAAACAAGGATACAAGCCAAAAAAGCCCTCGACACGCTCGTAACACGCGTGACGCTAAAATCTACCCCCACCTCTTCCACACCTTATACCCACCTTGTCAGACATCATGATATTCCGGAATCATCTACAACGCCCAGCCCGAAAGCACGTCGTCCTAGGGTAGGAGCGACTTGAGCCACTTTATCGCCTTGCTTTTCTGCACACGAAGCGAGCGCTCCTCAAAAAGAGAGAAGGGAGCAGCCGTGTGTTGATTCGCCCATGCAAGCACGCCGCACGCGACGGCAAGAGAGGGGGTGAGACGCTCGTCCAAATTATCCCCCATGTGGAGCCGCCCCGCCTCCACGGGCAGACCGAACTCCTCGCGCGTCGCCTGCACCATACCCGGTAAAACCGACGACCCTCCCGTAAGAATAACGCCGGCCGGAAGCAAGTGGCGCCGATCTATTTTTTTAAGCTCTTTGCGCAGCAGTTCAAAAATATCGTGGAGCCGCGCCTCAATCATTTCGGCAAGCTCGCGGCGCGAATAGACCGCACTCTCCTCGGGTATGAATTCCGCAAGTCGGATACTGTCTTTTTTGGTGAAGAGCGTAGGCAAACATGAGCCGTGCGCGCACTTCATCGCCTCGGCGACATCCACATGCGTGCGAAACCCGATGGCGACATCATTGGTAATATGCATCCCGCCTACGGGCAAAACACCGGCATGCACCGGCATTCCCTCGTCAAAAATAATAAAACTCGCCGTCCCGCCGCCGATATCAACAAGCATGACGCCAAGTTCTTTTTGCCGCTTCGTGAGTGCCACCTCGGCGGCGGCAAGCGGTCCGAATACATAATCCTCAACGCGAAGTCCCGCCCCCTCCACGCATTTGATGAGATTTTTTAAAAAAGGACTGGAGCACTCAATGATAAGCGTATCTACCTCCAGTCGCACACCGTGCATCCCCACAGGATCCTTCACTCCGCTCTCGTGATCCACCTTGAAATCACGGGGAATGATGTGGAGTGTTTCTTTATTGGGATTTCTCGGCACAAACGTCTCGGCCGCCGCAATCGCGCGCCGCACATCCTCGGGAGAAATTTCCCCATCCGCCCGCGACACGGCAACAACGCCCCGCGAAGACGAGACGGAAACCTGCGATCCCCCGACGGAAAGCCAGACCGATGTCACCGGCACGCCCGCCGCGCGACTCGCCGCCTCCACCGACGCCCGAATTGCGCCTGTCGCCTCCTCAAGATCAACCACGGCGCCGCGGCGAATACCCTGCGACGGCACGATACCGACGCCCAAGACATGAAGCTCCTGCTCTCCGCGGGCGCGCTCCGCCACAACCGTCTGCACGGTTGAGGTCCCCACATCCAACGCCGCGATGATAGTACGCACTGCCATAGAAATGCAGAAGTAAAAATAAAAAAACAATAAGACCGGCGAGCTCCTCCTATTTTAATGTCCGCTTACTTCTTTTTAACTGAGGCTGTCCGAAAAATATCCGCCAATATACGTCGCTCCGTTGTTACGGATTTTTTTTCCATGCCGGATGACCGCTCGTGATGAATTCCCGCCAAATGGATCATACCATGCACTATCATCCATGTCATCTGGTATTTGTATGAATTCCCCGCCACATGCGCTTCCGCGCGGACGACTGCCGGACAGACGATAATTTCACCGTAGGTTTTATTATAAAAAAAAGATAGGACATTCGTCGGTATGTCCTTCTTGCGATACGCGTGATTAAGCTTCTGCGATTCTTTTGGCGACACGCATACCACGGCAATTTCGTCCGGCAGTCGTTTTCGTATAAGCGTGGGAAATGATTTGACGAAACTAGACGGGTTATGTATTATAGTCACCAGTGTCTCTGATATATGTACCTTCATATTTTGAGAGGAATCGAGCAATGCAAACACTCCTTGACGACCAGAATTTTAAAGATTTTATGGTTGCCGCAAAACTGCATACCTATGCATCAGGAGAAGGAACGAAAGCTCTACGACTTTCCGGTGGCGGCTGGATGTACACATTTACTGATGATCGTTGGCCGCAATGGCGTTTTACAGACCAATGGGACGGCGCTGGCGAACTCGTCAATCCGTTTTTCGGACGCGAGATTTACCATAAACGCACTGATGAATACAGTCCTTTTGCCCGAGTCGCAGACATGTCCTACGACGGTTACGCCGTCGGAGACGAAGCGCACGTCAAACGTACATTTGCCTTTCTCGGTGGTATACTCAAGATGGTTGATAGAGATTCGCTCTTTCGCGGACCAACAACATTAACCGTTGACGATGAGTTTGCCTATATCTGCGCATGGCAACGGTTAGACAAGTACCGGGCACAAGGGCACGAGTATATTTCGTCCCGCAGATTGCCGACGAATAAAGCTCATTATCATCTCAACTTTCAGTTCTGCTGTCTCCGCTAGCTCTTTGTCCCGCCAAGCATATCTTTCACGATCGCGCCGACACGGTCGCCGCTGGCACGACCTCCCGCGGCCTTCATCGCCACCCCCATAACGCGACCGAACTCATCAACACCTCGTCCTTCCGCAAGCGGTTGGACGAGTTTTTTTATCTCCTCGTCCGAGAGTTCGGCGGGAAGATAGCACTCGATCATCACCCGTTCGGCGTCTTCTTTTTCAGCAGATTCAGCGCGCCCGCCGGCACGAAAGCCCTCCGCACCGTCGCGGCGCTTCTTTACCTCCGTTTTGAATACCACCAAAACTTCGTCATCGGACAGCTCGCCGCTCTTCCCCCGTCCCCGCTCGGCGATTTCTTTGTTTTTTACCGCGGCGATGAGCATCCGCAAAACGGAAACGCGGAGCTCGTCGTGAGCCCGCATGGCGTCCTTCATGTCTGCGATAATCTTTTCTTGAAGAGTCATAGCAAAAAACCGTCAAAGAAAAATAACCTCCCTAGGAATTATACATTTGTCTCTATCCCGTCATTCCGAGGGCACCGACTGCCAGCAGGCGTCCCGTGAGGGGAGAATCCCGTCAACATTCAGCATATCTCTAGATCACCCTTGTGGTGACTGAAATCGTACGGGATCCTTCGCCCTCGGCTCTGGATGACGAAGGAAACGCATCACTCCTAAATCTATTTCCGCCGCTCCTCCTCGTTGAGCTTGCCGAGCTTCTGCAACTTGACGCGCTCGCGCGTCACCTCGGCGCGGCGCAGGGCGCCAGCGCGTATGGCACGACGCGTCGGTGCTGACTTGTAGAAGCGCTTTTTGCGTACCTGCATAAGCACGCCCGACTGCTGGACGCGGCGTGTGAAGCGGCGCAACATCGCGCCTATCGTTTCGTGTTCCCGTCTTCGTACTTCAACCATAAAATACAATTTCTTGCATTATAAAACTTTCTAAGAATATCGTCATTGCAAGGAGCGAAGCGACGCGGCAATCTCATGTTCTAAAAATAGAGATTGCTTCGCTTACGCTCGCAATGACAAGGGGGAGATAATAAGTTTTAATTGCCCAATCCCTCTCCCTTCTTCCATCCGCCGAGCAGGTGAAGATGGAGGTGGTCAATGACCTGCCCGCCATCCCGTCCAACATTAAACACAAGTTTGTAGCCCGTTAATCCCATTTCGGCCGCAACGCGTTTGGCGGTAAGAATAAGCTGCGCGACGATGACCGCATGACGCTCCTCCAGATGCGCGACGGACTCGATGTGCTCGCGCGGAACAATCAAGAGGTGCACCGGCGCCTTGGGGTGAATGTCGCAAAAAACACACACGGCGTCATCGGTAAAAACCATCTCGGTTTTTACCGCCCCGCCGGCAATTCCGCAAAACAGGCATCTTTCCATAAAAACCACATGCGAGAGATAACAGCCCCACCGCTCTGTTATATCCTACTCCCCGTTTTTTTTCAAGTAGCGGCGCAAGAGGTCGATAAGCTTCTCTTGCGGAACCGTCTCCTGAATACCCGACTCCACCTCGCGCACAATGACCGTCCCGTCGATCGCCTCTTTCTGACCGAGGATCAACGCCATGCGCGCGCCGATCTTGGCGGCAACCGTGAGTTGGGATTTGAGCGAATCCCGCCCGAGCGATTCGCGCACCGGGATGCCCTCGCACCGAAGCAACTCAAAAATCTTCATACTTTTACGCTTGGCATATTCGCCGAGTTGCGCCAAAAAAATATGCGGAACGGGCGGCTCGGGGTCGGGCAGTTTCCACGCATGCCGCGCCCGTTCAATATTTTCGGGGTTAAGCACTCCCGCCACCGCGTCAAGCCGTCTCCCCACGAGCAGTTCTCCGGCTTTGGAAACACGCCCTCCCTCGGCCAATACCATCCCCCGCAGGCGCGTCACCGCACCGCCGGTTGGCGACGCGGTCGGGACATCCGTCGGCACATCCGCCGCCACCCCGTCGGCGACTCCCTCCGTCTCCGGCAAGGGAACATCAGCGTCGTTCGTAACGATGCGGAAAATCAATTGATGATACCACGAGCCTTCACGGAAGTACTTCGCATCCAGAAAATACGAGATGCCGATCTCATCCAAAAACTCCAGAAAACCCCGCAGATGCTTCTTGCACGATTCGCACAAAAAATCAAGAATGGAGGGAGCGGTTGCTGACAGCGCGGCGCATTTTTCTTCGGTACAGGTCAGTATCTGGGTCGGATTTTTTTTAAACCGGCGCTTGCATGCCGTACACAGTCGTGCAAGACGACTGCGAAAATGCGCATTGAATGAAGAGCGAAATCCCGTGCGACACTGGGTACACCCGGTTGCGTTCACCTCCATGCGGGCACGCTCCGCACTTACGCCAAGCTCCTGCAATGCACGCCACAATACCTGCACAATCTCGGCTTCAGCAATAGGTCCCTCCTCGCCGATCATCACGATCCCCTCCTCCGAAACCGTCTTGAGCCGTCCCTCGGCTCCCGTCCCGAGGGAAAAAACTTCGCCACTGCACGAGAGTTTGAGCGGATGCGGCAAGTCATTCATTTTGTACGGTCCGTACGCGGCAAGGATAAGCAGGACGGTGCTCGGTCGCAGGATAAAATCCTCGCCCGTCTTGGTCTTTGCCATAACGGGAGAAATCTCCTCAAGTAATCCCGCTTTGGCAAGAGGCGAGAGGGTATTCACTTCCAAAAGAGGCGGGACGTGCGTCGCATCAAACCCGTAAAAACCCGCCAAGGTGCCGAAGGTAGTACGTATACGCGCAAACAAAAGCTCGCGTGCGGGTGGGCGGTCGGTAGGAATAAGAAACGGCGTTTCGGTTGTCCGTGCTTTCGGCATAAACTATGGAGGTAGAAGGATTATGCGATCAAAATGTCTACTGCCCGGTGTCAGAGATAATGCCGAGGCGCGTGAGCGGCCACACGCGAAAAAAAACGCGCCCGGTGATAAGATTCTTGTCCAAAACCCCCCATACGCGAGAGTCGGACGAGGCGGGGCGATTGTCGCCCAACACGAAATATTGTCCCTCGCCGAGCGTCTTCATCTGGTCCAGATGCGTCTCCACACGCGCGGGAAGATAGGGCTCGCTTAACACGAAGCCCTCCGGATGCGCGGCATTTATTATGGTGACATGACCGCCCGAGATGATCACCCGCTCACCCGGGAGGCCTATGATACGCTTGATATAGAATACGCTGTGATTGGGCGGAGAACGAAAAACGATGACCTCGCCACGGACCGGTTCACGAAAATGATACGACGCCTCATCCACCACGACATACTGGTAATCTTCAAAATTCGGCTCCATGGAGGCACCCTGGACGACGAACGGCTGGGTGACATAAAAGCGGACGAAAAGCGCCAGCGCCAACGCGACGGCGGCAAAGCGGAGAAATTCGTACCACCCCTGCGCCGGTTTTTTTTGCGCCTCTACCATCGGCATCTCATCCATAGCTTCATCTTTACTGTCTATCATGCAGAGAGTATAGTTGAGTTCATCGGTATTGGCAAGAAATATGAGCTCATAAGAACCTCATTTCTAACATCATATGCATCATATGAAATTTTATCTTTCAATACTACTTTTATTAATACGAGATCCGAGACGCGCTTTTCAGCAGATTATTGCCTATAAGCCCTATAAGATTGTTATAGTTCTATTTGCTAATTTTGTAGCAACAATGATGGAGATTATTGCGTTCACTGAACACTCTTCCGTAAAAAATACACTTATTGTGTATGGGGTTGCAGTAGTCCTGTGGATTATTGGGTTAACTGTCATAAAATTATTTGTGTGGTATGCGTCGTTTGCTGATATATTTCTCATGTTCCTATGGACAGATGTATTCCGTGAACTTGGCGAATGTCTCCAGACGAGTTTACGCATTTTAGGTAGAGATGGTACACTCAGATTCACATCAATTATTTGGTGGCTCATAGGACTTTATTCGCTCTATCTCTTAATGATCGGCATTCAGGAACTCCGGCGAGCAAAAATTGCATAGCATAGCATAACACATCATCCCTATGTTCCTCATCATCGGGCTCGGCAATCCGGGAAAAGAGTACGAAAAAACGCGCCACAATGCGGGACGCGATATCGTCATGGACTTCGCCAAAACGCATGATTTTCCTGAATTTCGCACCGAAAAAAAATGGAAGACGCTTATCGCTGAAGGGAAGATCGGCAAAGAAAAAATCATTCTCGCCCTCCCTGATACGCTTATGAACAACTCCGGCCGTGCGGCTGGTCCCATCGCGACGTTTTACAAAGTTAAGCCCACGAATGTTTTTCTCGTCCACGACGATGCGGATATTGCTCTTGGGCTCGCCAAACTCTCATTCGCCAAACGCTCAGCGGGACACAAAGGGGTTGAGTCCGTTATTCGCACTCTCAAAACAAATGAGTTCTGGCGCTTTAGAATCGGTATCGCGGGCAAGCGCGACATCCCCGCCGACCGGCTTGTCCTCAAACGATTTACCCCCGACGAGACAAAATTGATTAAAAAAATTGCCAAAAAAACCCTCACCGCGCTTGACCTCGCCATCACCGACGGCGGCTCCCGCGCCATGAATGAATATAATTCGTGAATAATGAAAAATTTGATTACTTCCTTGCGGCAAAGGTAAAACGGATTGCGCTTCTCCTTATTTTCATGCTACCGTTATTCAGTAAATGTTAGCCGAACCGATCAGCCATGCAGGCAGTGAGCTTCTCGTCGTTTCGGTAACCCCCCAAAATGTGGAGAGGGATGTTTTGTGGTATGCGGAGAATCAAGAATCCATCCAAAAAGCGCGGATGGCAAACCCGTGGTGGCGGGAACATGCCTTTTTTATTGAGCAGGATCTCGTCATGAAGCCCGCGGAACTCGCGCGCCGCCTGTCTGATTTTGGCTATGAGCGCGTGCAAACAGTGCGAAGCCGAGGACTCTTTGCCGTGCGCGGCGGCGTCATAGAGGTTTGGCCAATAAATACGGCGGTACCTTATTTGATTGAGTTTTCGGGGAATACTATCGCCTCGCTTACGGAGCGCCCGCCGACGGAGGAGACGGCGCACGCAAAACCGCGCATCTCGCAAAAAAGCACGATGGAGAATCTCGCGCCCGGAAGTTTCGTTGTCCATGTTGACCACGGCATTGGTATTTTTCGGGGGATTTCGAAAGATACAAAATCTGCTGTCATCCAGAGTCCCAACCCCCACTCTCGTCATTGCGAGGAGTCGGCGACGAAGCAATCTATCCCGTTAGACGCTTTAGATTGCTTCGCTTGCGCTCGCAATGACGGCGGGAAATCAAACGATTTTTTTATCATAGAGTATGCGCCGCCGCGCGAAGGAGCGGAGCCGGATCGTTTGATGGTGCCGCGCGCGCAGTACGAACGGCTCTCGCCGTATGTGGGGTTTGAATCGCCGCGCGTGCATCGTTTGGGCGGTTCGCTGTGGATAAACACCAAACGAAAAGTAAAAGAGGAAACCGAAAAACTTGCCCGCGCGCTTCTTGCACTCTACGCCAAGCGCTCTCTCGCGCGCCGACCGCCGCGGATGGGCGATAATGATCTGGAAGCGCGGCTTCGCGAAAGTTTTCCTTATAGTGAAACAGAAGACCAGTTGCGCGCAGAATCAGAAATTCTCGCAGACATGGCGCAGGAGGAGCCGATGGATCGCGTGCTTTGCGGCGATGTGGGATTCGGCAAAACAGAGGTTGCCGTCCGCGCGGCGATGCGCGTTATTGCCTCGGGCGCGCAGGTCGCCGTTTTGGCTCCCACCACCGTCCTTGCCGCACAGCACGAGCGGACATTTCGTGAGCGATTCGCCGACCTTCCCGTATCCGTCCGCATGATTTCGCGGCTTGCATCCCCCGCAGAACAGACGCATATACTGGACGAGGTGCGAAGTGGAAAAATTGACTGCATCATCGGCACGCACCGCCTGCTCTCGCGCGATGTGGCGTTCAAGAATCTCGGCATGGTTATCTTGGATGAAGAACAGCGCTTTGGTGTTAAACAAAAAGAACGGCTCAAAGAACTCCGCGCCGATGTTGATATGCTCTCACTCTCGGCAACACCCATCCCCCGCACCATGCAACTTACCCTTGCACGGCTCCGCGATATTTCCACACTGGATACCCCGCCGCCCGGCCGCCTCGCCATCCAGACGCTCGTTCTCCCCCATTCCACAAAACTCATCGCCGAGGCGATTCTGCGTGAGCGCGAACGCGGCGGGCAGGTTTATTTTTTGCATAACAGAATAGAAACCATCGGCATCGTGAAGAAAAAACTTCAACATATGCTCGCTAAAAAGGTGAAGGAAGAACACACGCCTTTTGTTCGTCATTCCGAGCCGCCTTGGGCGGAGAGGAATCCCGTTACTTTACAGGATCCTTCGTCCCGACTTGTCGGGACTCTGGATGACGGCATGGGGATTCAGACCGGTAAGCAAAGACCGCCCCGTATAGCAGTCATGCACGGCCGGATGGGAGAAGACGCGATTATACGCACAATGGATGAGTTTCGTGCGGGAAAAATAGACATCCTCCTCGCCACCACCATTATCGAAAACGGCTTGGACATCTCGTCCGCCAATACGCTTATCGTGGACGACGCGACACGGCTCGGGCTTTCGCCGGGGCCTCCACTTCTCGGGAGGGG
>OBEQ010948694.1_pt1 | contig 37499 bp, 46 predicted proteins | sample 1670901 | NCBI WGS metagenome assembly OBEQ01 (sample SAMEA104232315, study PRJEB22302) | groundwater metagenome | biome: forest; feature: aquifer; material: groundwater | place: USA | collected 2011-08-07 | depth 5.4 m | reverse complement strand
GCAGTGGGAAATTTGGGCCGGCGGGGGTGGCTTGCCGGAGCGGCGGCCGCGCTGAAGTCGATGTGTTTAAACTCGCCAATGAAGTGGAAACCCGCGCGATGAAACTTGATCAGCCGATGACCATTTCGGTTTTGGGCTGTGTCGTCAACGGTCCGGGCGAAGCGCACGAGTCTGATTTTGGAATTACAGGCGGTAAAGAAAAGGGAATGATTTATATCGACGGCAAACAAGAGCGCGTCGTTTCCGAAGCTCAGCTGGTTGATCAACTCTTTGCTGAAATTGAGAAACACAAAGGTAAAAAGCAAGAACCCAAAGAATAAACGCGGCCTCATGAACGTTTTATTCCGCAACTCCACACTCGAAGACATTCGGGACAAAGTCCACTCCGGCGAACGTCTGACATTTGAAGACGGTGTCCGTTTGTTTCAAACGAATGACCTCCCATTTCTAGGCGCTCTGGCCCATCAAGTCCGCACGCAGTTGAACCAGAAAAAAGTTTATTATTCCATAAATCTTCATCTTAATCACACCAACGTGTGCACGGCGCACTGCGTTTTTTGCGCCTTTGCCAGAAGGCCTCACGAAGAAGGCGGATATACGTTTACGCTTGAGCAAATCCGTGAAAAAGTGAACGAAGGTGTGAAAAAATTTGGAATTAACGAAGTTCATATTGTGGGCGGGCTCAATCCCAATCTGGGACTCGATTATTATTTAGACATGTTCCGAACGATTCGCCAGGATTACCCGCATCTGTACATTAAAGCGCTTACGGCTGTGGAAATCGATGATTTGGCGGTGCGGTTCAATATAAGCTGGGAAGATTTACTGCTTCAATTTAAAGAAGCGGGCCTAAACGGTCTTCCGGGCGGCGGCGCTGAAATTTTTGATGAAGTTCTCCGCCGGAAAATTTGCGCGGACAAAACAACTTCTAAAGACTGGATTGAGATTCACCGGATTGCACATCGCATCGGAATGCCCACCAATTGTACGATGCTGTACGGTCACCTTGAAACGATTGAACACCGCGTGGACCATATTTTGCGTCTGCGTGCGCTGCAGGACGAAACACACGGTTTTCAATCGTTCATTCCGCTGGCATTCAACGCGGAAAATACGCCGCTTGAAAAAAAGGGCGAGCCGGGCGGTTACACGGATTTAAAAGTGTATGCGATTTCTCGGCTTTTGTTTGATAACGTTCCCCACATTAAAGTTCATTGGACGACGCTTGATCTTAAAATGGCGCAAGTGTCGCTTTCTTTTGGGGTTGATGATGTGGGCGGAACTAATCTGAATGAAAAAATTATGCACGATGCCGGCAACGAAACGCCGGTGGATTTGTCCGAACTCGCGCTCAGGTCTTTAATTGAAAAAGCCGGATTTGAGCCGACGCTTGTGGACAGTTCTTACGCCACGGAGAAAGCGCGATGAACTGGGAACTGATTGAACGAAAAGTCCAAGATTCGGTTAATTTGACGGAAGATGAACTCAAATGGCTTTTGGAGTTAACGGAGTCCCAGGACCTAACGCATCTTTACGAATTGGCTGGGGAAGTGAACGATCGGCTCAACGGCCGGAATGTCAGCTTCATCCACAATATGAATGTGAATTACACCAATATTTGCGAATACCACTGTACGTTCTGCGAGTTTAAAAAATCACCGCTTTCAAAAGATGCCTACATTTTAAGTTTTGAGGACGTCCGGAAAAGAATCGAAGGCTCTGACGGAACGCTTTCTGAGATTACCTTTCAAGGCGGGCTTTCGGCTGAGGTGAAATTCAAAGACGTTTTGGCGCTGCTTAGAAAAATGCGTTCGGCGTATCCTGACATTCATTTTCACGCATTTTCCCCGGAAGAAATCGATTTCTACGCAACGGAAACCGATCAAACCTATCTTGAAGTCGTCTCGCAAGCAAAGCAAGCGGGAATGAGTTCAATGTGCGGCACTGCGGCGGAGATTCTGGATGATGACGTCCGGAAGCGCATCTGCTGGGAGAAAATTTCTGCCCAGGAATGGTGCGACATCATTAAAACAGGGCACCGTTTGGGAATGCATTCAACCGCCACCATTTTGTTCGGCCACATTGAAACGACTCAGCATGTAGTCAATCACTTGAAGAAAATCCGGGATCTGCAGCGCGAAACCGGAATGATTACCGAATTCATTCCGCTTTTGTTTATGCCGGACAAAACGAAACTCGGCCGGATCATTGATCATTCGATGGACCGGGTTCAGTATTCCTTTAAAATGCTTGCCGCCTCGCGGCTTTATTTCATGAACGACATCCGGAACATTCAGACCAGCTGGGTGAAACTGGGGTGGGAAAACGCGCTGAAGTCCCTTTCTTACGGCGCCAATGATATGAGCGGAACGCTTTATCATGAAAATATTACGCGCGAAGCCGGCGGGGAAAACGGCGAATACACGCCGCGTGAGAAATTTATTTCTGAAATTTCAAGAATCGGGAAAACGCCAATCGAGCGGGATACGATCTATTCATTCCAAAAGCCGAATTATGTACAAACTACAGCGGGAAGAAACCAGATTGCCTGATTTCTCCCCGTTTTTGTTCTATCCAGAAGAATCTTCAAGAGCACCGGAATTGTAAAGAGCGCCTTTCGGAGGAGTGTTCTCATAAGCGTATGAAACTCCTAATGCGCAAAAGCTCAATACTAAAACTAAGCAGATCAATTTCAACAAGCTTTTCATCGAAGCGCCTCCATTTTTGTCTATCTAGAATTTGCCCGAATTTACGGGCAGTTTCAAATGGAAGGCCAAAAAATAATCGGTATTTTAAAAGATGAAAAAAGTCGAGATTTCGATGATCGACATAGAGCGCAGATTGCCTAAAAAAGCTTTTTTTTGCATAATATAGTAACTTCATGGCCTATCCTTTAATTTTGCTTGCTGCTTTCTTCGCCGCTGCCCTGGCGCTCTTTAGTGGTTTTGGGCTTGGCACCATTCTTACGCCCGTATTTATTTTTTTCTTCGACATTAAAATCGCAATTTTCTTTGTCGCGATTGTTCATCTGCTGAACAATTTATTGAAACTGGTTTTATTCCGCCGGCATATTGATCTTACGATTTTGAGGCGGTTCGGACTGGCAGCTTTGATCGGCGCTTTAGCCGGTGCCTTGGCGCAGATTTATATGGTCAATGTGATGTTAAAACGCGCGGTTGGTATGATGCTGATTTTTTTAGGGCTTCAAGAGTGGATTCCTTCACGGTTTCAGGCTCGCTTTCCCAAATCGATAGATCCCGTCGGAGGATTTTTGTCCGGCTTCTTAGGCGGCCTGATCGGCAATCAAGGCGCTATCCGGTCAGCCTTTTTGCTGAACTACGAAATTTCCAAGGAAACTTTTATTGCCACAGGTGTCGTGCTGGCGTGTTTGGTCGATTTAGTTCGGATTCCGATTTATTGGTTTTCTTATGCCCATGCGAATGTGACGTCGTGGTCCGCTTTATTACCCCTCATTGTCGTTACGTTTTTAGGCACTTTCGCCGGTAAATCGCTCTTGAAATATTTTTCTACTTCTCAATTCCGGAATTTGGTGGCCGCACTCATCATTTTAATTGGTGTTTATTTCATTTTTTAAATCTTGTAAGATACCGCCGCTATGAGCAAATCCAAAGAAAGCATCTTAATTGTAGAGGATGAGAAAAACATCCTCGAACTGGTTAAATATAACCTGGAACAAGAAGGGTTCCGCATTTTAACCGCGGCCAGCGGGGATCTGGGACTTGAATCAGCGCAGAAAAACAAGCCCTCCCTGATTATTTTAGATCTTATGCTGCCGGAAATTGACGGAATAGAAATTTGCAAGATTTTGAAGCAAGACCAAAAAACAGCTTCTATTCCGATTATCATGCTGACCGCAAAAAGCCAAGAAGCTGATAAAGTTCTAGGATTAGAACTAGGTGCGGATGATTATATGACCAAACCATTCAGTCCGCGCGAACTTGTGGCAAGAGTTAAAGTTGTGTTAAGAAGGTTCAAAGAGCAGCCAAAAACCAAGAATTATAAAATTGGAATGCTTGAATTGGACACCGAAAAACATATTGTGAGCTTGAAAGGCAAGCCAATTGAATTGACGAGTAAAGAATATGATTTACTCAAAGCGCTGCTGGAAGCAAACGGCCGGGTCTTATCTCGTGAATTGCTTTTAGACCAAGTTTGGGGATATCAGGAATCGCTCAATATTGAAACGCGGACTGTTGATATGCATGTGGGACTGCTCAGAAAAAAACTGAAAAATGAAGCAGAGCGCATAATTACGATTAAAAATGCAGGATACCGTTTTGATAACGACCGTTGATCCGTTTAGTTTGCTTATTGGTTTTTTAGTTTCCTCTGTTTTTTTTGCTCTCCTCTTGTTCAGATACCGGAATAAAATAAACCGCCAAATTTTCGTCCTCTCAGCCAAAATCCGCCGTTATACGAAAGGTGAATTATCGCAAAAAATTTGGGTGGAGTCGCGATCCTTTCAAGTTCTCGCAGACGCAATTAATCAGATGGCGCAAACTTTGAAATATCAAATTGACCAAAAGGAAGAAGAGAAAGCGCGCATTTCGGCAATTCTTGAAAGCATGACGGAAGCGGTCATCGGGCTTGATCGGCATAGGAATATCGTTATTGCCAATTCAGCTTTAGAACCGATTCTAGATCTCAAAAAAGATTCCGTTTTAGGCAAAAATGTTCTCGAAATACTTCGAAATCCGGCGCTCGCCTCAATGCTTGAAGAAGTATTTGAAGATCAATCGACCGTGACCAATGAAATTGAGATTCATAATCCGGCAGAAAAAATCCTCAGAATCAGCGCAATCGGCATCCCTCATTCAACTGCGATTTTTGGAATTTTGGTGATATCCGATATTACCGAAGTCCGCCGTCTCGAAAATCTCCGGCAAGATTTTGTCGCGAATGTTTCGCACGAACTGAAAACTCCGCTGACGTCAGTCACAGGTTTTATCGAAACACTTCTGTCCGGGGCGCTTTCGGATTCTGAGCGCGCAACCTCGTTTCTTAAAATTATGGAAGAAGACACGAATCGGCTGACGCGCTTAATTGATGAGCTTTTGGAACTTTCAAAGATAGAGTCCCGGGAAATTAATTTAAAGCCAGAGACCCTTAACTTAAAAGAAGAAACCGAAAAAATTTTACCTTTGTTTGAGTCATCCGTAAAAGAAAAACATATTCAGTGGGAGAATGAACTCGAGGCAGACGTTTTTGCCGATCGGGACCGGCTTAAACAAATTTTGATTAACCTCATCGAAAATGCGGTTAAGTTCAACAAACAGGGCGGTAAAGTGACGCTTCAGTCACGGCGATTGAACGGCAAAATTGAAGTTTCGATACAGGATACGGGAATCGGTATTCCGGACGAAGCGCTTACGCGCGTGTTCGAACGTTTTTTTCGGGTTGACCGGGCGCGTACGCGAGGACAAGGCGGTACAGGATTGGGTTTGTCCATCGTCAAACATCTTGTTGAAGCGCACAAAGGAAAAGTTTGGTGTGAAAGCCGCCTGGGCAAAGGTTCAAAATTCTTTTTTACGCTTCCCGCAGCATAATTTTCCCTACATTTTACACTGCGCTTACATTTATCTGCTAAAGTAGTTGTAGACAAAAAAACAAACTTAACTGTATGATAACTTTAGACGATATATTTGGCGGGAGAACCGCCAAATGGTGCACCTTTCAAAACTCGGAGCCGAACTTAGTTCTATCAATATGATTGAGGTAGAACAAAAATACCGCATTTCTGACCCCGCTTTGATCCGGCGTAAGCTTTCTCAATTGGGCGCCAAACGGCTCAGAAGCGGCCGTGAACACAATGAGCTATTCGACGCTAACGGTCACCTCAAGAAACAAAAACACTTTCTTCGTTTAAGGCGTTTCGGTGAAAAAGAAGCTTATCTGACGTTAAAAGGCCCTCGTTTGAAAGGCCGCTACAAGCGGCGTCTTGAAATTGAAACGCCCGTTGACTATGAGCGCACGAAGTTAATTCTTAAATTTCTTAATTTTAAAGTTATCGAGTATTACGGGAAAAAAAGAGAAGAATATAAGCTCAAGAGTTGTCTTATTTGTTTAGATTATATAGAGGATTGCGGCTGGTTTCTTGAAATCGAAGGATTTTCGCGGAACATCAGCAAGGTTTCCAAATTATTTGGTCTCCGATCGGAAGACAAAGAACACCGGTCTTACCGCAAGTTGATTAAGGAAAAATCGTCACAATTGAAACAGGAACTTTCAAGCGTACTTTCCTAGCCGTTCCGCACGTCCAATTTCAGTTCTCTTCTTTAAGGTAGCCTTCAAATGGAACTTTATCTCTTAAGACATGCGATCGCAGTGGAAAGAGGAACGGCTGGTTATGCCGATCCCAAGCGGCCTTTGACTCCGGAAGGCATTCAGAAAATGAAACGAATTGCCCGCGGGATCAAAAAGCTGAAAATAGATTTTGATTTGATCCTGTCCAGTCCATACCGTCGTGCCAAAGAAACCGCTCAAATTTTAGTCGACGAACTTAACGTTAAGAAAAAATTGAAATTTTCAGACCAGCTTATACCGGAAGGTTCTTTTAAGAAATTGGCCCTCGAACTCAAGGCTTTCTTTGAAGTTTATGAAAATATTGTGTTGGTGGGCCACGAACCTTTTTTAAGTCAGTTCATGTCCAAGCTGATTACGGGGAAGAATGATTTTACGGTTGAACTTAAAAAGGGAGGTTTGGCCAAATTAACATTAGACAAGATAGCGTTCGGTTCGGGTGATGTAATTATAAATTGGTTGTTAACACCTTATCAGTTAATGCTGATCAGGTAATTTACCTCTTACTTTCCTCAAAGCAAACCGCCTTTCGAATTTTTCCGGCTAGATTTTACCTAGGATTTACATGAATGAATCTCCATTAACCTTACAATGCTCTTTATCTTAAAACATGAGGTTTTCAATGTCGGAAACAATTGTACAAAAGCAAACCGTCGCGGTTATTGATATTGGTACGAGCGCGATCCGCATGCTGATTGCCGATGTTGGCCCCAAGACCGAAGTCCATTATCTTGAAAACCTGCAAAAGCCCGTTCGCTTCGGCAAAGATGTATTTACCACGGGAAGCATCAGCAATAACGCGATGCGGGAAGGAATTAATATTCTGAATGATTTCAAATCGGTCATTAACACGTACGGCATTTCTAAGATTCAAGCGATCGCCACGAGCGCTGTGAGGGAAGCGGCCAACCGGGAAACGTTCATTGACCAGATTTTTGTTCGCACCGGGATTGATGTAGAAATTATTGAGGGACCCGAAGAAAATCGCCTGTCTTTGATTGCGGTCGAACATGCCTTAGCGGACAAAATTGATTTGCAAAAGAAAAACTGCCTCATTTTAGAAGTCGGATCGGGTAGTACCGAACTCATTATTTTGAATCAAGGACAAGTGGAGCTGAACCGGACACTGTCTTTAGGTACGATCCGCCTTCCCGGGCAAACCGTTCCCGGAAAGACCGACACGGCGATCATACAACGTGTGCTTAAACGCAGTATTCATGAAGTCGTAGTTTATGCGGCCAGAGAATTTAATTTCAATCAGGTAGATACCTTTGTTGCGCTCGGCGGAGATATGAGATTCGCGGCACAACAGATTCTTGAAAAGACCAGCGAATCATTTTTTGAGCTGGATAAAAAATCATTTCTCAGTTTTGTAAGTCGAATTTCGAAACTTTCTCCCGAAGAAATAGCAAGTCAGTTTGGTCTTGCATATGGACACGGCGAAACCTTGTACCCCTCGTTATTAATTTACGCCAATTTTTTAGCCGAAACCAACGCCGAAAGCATTATTGTTCCCATGACAAGCATTCGGGACGGATTGCTACTTGAATTCGCCCAAATGCTGTCGGGTTACAAACGAACGGACGTGGCCAAACAAGTCCTTAATTCTGCCAGAAGCCTGGGCGCTAAATATCAATATGATAAAGCCCATGCTTTGAATGTTGCTGCCAATGCAGTGCGGCTATTTGATGCGCTTCAGTCCACTCATGGAATGGGTTCCAGAGAACGATTGCTTCTTGAAGTCTCTGCCATTCTTCATGACATCGGGAGTTTTATTTCTCCGAATTCCCACCATAAGCATTCCGGTTATTTAGTGGATGCTGCCGAAATTTTTGGACTTCGAAAAACAGATAAAACCATTGTTTCGAACGTGGTCCGGTATCACAGGAGGTCTTCTCCGCGTCCAACCCATGTTGCATACATGTCTTTGACGCGCTGGGACAGGTCTGCAGTTTCAAAATTAGCGGCCTTAATCCGTGTTGCGGATGCACTTGATCATAGCCATCAGCAGAAAATTAAAAATTTCAGCTTCGAAAAGATAGAACAGGGTTATACCGTTTGGCTTCCTGAAGAAGTGGGAGATATTTCAATCGAACGAGAAAGTCTTCAGGAAAAAGGGAACATGTTTGCCGATGTTTTCGGAATTCCGATTAATTTGAAACAAGGCACCCTTGTGGCCAAAACATGAATTCGATTCCTGCCCGCGATATCTTTAACCGAGATTTGTCTTGGATTGAGTTTAACCGGCGGGTTTTGGCTGAGTCGATGGATGAAACCAATCCGCTTCTGGAACGTTTGAAATTTGCCGGCATTGTCAGTTCTAATTTTGACGAGTTTTTCATGGTGCGGGTTTCGGGTCTGAATGAGTATGAGCCGATTTATCAAGAAACTTATTCAAAAGCTTTCGGTGTTTTAAATGACTTGAATGACTATTTCCGGGCCAAGATGGTGCCTCAACTTAAAGAAGTCGGCATTGTCAGGGTTTATCCCCAGGAAATTACCGAGAAACAGTTTGAATATTTAAACCATTTGTTTCAAAAAGAATTAACTTCGCTTTTAACTCCTATTGCTTTTCGCCAGGAAAGCCCGGTCCCCGTTTTAACCAATTTAAGTCTTTATGCATTGTTTCGTTTGGTGGATCCGCTAAAGCCGGAAATCCAGCATTATGCCGTCATTGAAATTCCGAAAAATTTTCCGCGGCTAATTACCGTGCCTTCCGAAGCCCGCTACGCCTTTGTTTTGCTTGAAGATGTTATTTCTATTTTTGCGAAACAGCTTTTCCCGGGTTACGAAATTATAGATCAAGGATTGGTGAGAATATCCCGGGCGGCAGAACTGAGTTTTGACGAAGAAAAAGATGAAGATTTTGCCGAAGTGATGGTCCAAGCGTTGAGATTAAGGCGTAAAAGCGAAATCGTTCGTCTTGAGTACGCAGCTTCAGATGCGCTGGTTAATTTTTTAAAAGCAACCTTTAGAATCCCGGATCACAAACTTTATCGCGTTTCATCCTGGTTTGATCTCAAAACAATTTCACAGCTTGCCTTCCAGCCCATGTTTGACGATTTGAAGAAATTACCTTGGATTCCGGTCCGTTCAGAACTTGAAAAAACAGACAATATCTGGTTACTTTTGCAAAAACGGGATGTTACGGTGCTTCACCCTTATGAATCATTCGGAGCGTTTACGCGTTTTATCTGGGAAGCGGCGCGAGATTCGGATGTGCTGGCCATCAAACAAACGCTTTACCGGGCCGGTGAACATTCAGCTGTTGTGGATGCCTTGGAAACTGCCGCGATCAACGGCAAACAGGTAACCGTTTTAATTGAGCTGAAAGCGCGCTTTGATGAAGAACGAAATATTAATTTTTCTCAACGGCTCCAGCAGGCCGGCGCGACGGTTCTTTACGGAGTGACGGGACTTAAAACGCATGCGAAAGCATGCTTGGTTGTCCGGCGCGAAGCTGAAGGCGTCAGGCGTTATTTGCATCTCTCAACGGGAAATTACAATGAAAAAACAGCGGCAGTGTACTCTGACGTTAGTTATTTCACGGTCAATGAAAATCTAGCGCGTGATATTTCCGGTTTTTTTAATTTAATTACCGGCCTGTCCTATCCGACCGGCTTTTCAGAAATCGAAATTTCGCCTTATTATTTGAAAAAAAGATTATTGCGCATGATTTTACGTGAAAGTTTAAGGAGTGCAAAAGATGGCTTAATCATCGCCAAAATGAATTCATTGGTGGATCCAGACATCATCAAAGCACTTTATCAAGCCAGCCAAAAAGGCGTTCAAATCAAACTAAACGTCAGAGGAATCTGTTGTCTCAAACCAGGCGTTAAAGATTTGAGTGAAAATATCGAGGTCATCAGTGTTGTTGATATGTTTTTGGAGCATAGCCGCATGTTTTATTTTTACAATAATGGAGAAGATGAGCTCTATTTATCCAGCGCCGATTGGATGCCTAGAAATCTGGAGAGCAGGCTTGAGATTATGTTCCCGGTTAAAGACCCGAAAAATAAACGTTACTTAACCGAACTATTGAAATTTTATTTTGAAGATAATGTAAAATCTTGGAAACTTTTACCGGACGGACAATATCAAAGACAGCAATCAAAAACCGGAAAGAGATTTCGCGTGCAAGAATTTTTGTGTCATAGATTCATGGAACAAGAAATTATGGCCAAATCTCCTACGCTTGAATTGAAGCCCCAAAAGCCAAAAATCCACCACGTCGCCGGCTTCCCAAGCCCGTAACGTCTCCTTATATTCTTCTTACTCAAAATTTACCTCATCGTTAAAGGGAATTGACATCTCTTTTCTATACTTTGTCTATCTAAAGGAGGTGAAACATGTTTACCAAGCATCTCATGATTTCCGGCCTGAAACGTCAAGATCACCTGTTAAAGGAATTAATCGGAGAATTGGAGCGCAAAGAAGGTCTTGATTCAGACGACTGTTTTTTGCTCGAAGAACGAGCGGTTCGAATCGCAAAAAATCTAAGCCAATTGAGAAGAATTAAGGACCAATACGCCATTCATCTGGACATGCTGGCGTATTCGGATTAACGATCGATATCACAGGAGGTAAGCCATGATACCCGAAGAGCATTTGATGACGGCGTTAAAGGAGGATGAATTCTTCCTCGACAATTTGATCCAGGAACTTCAAAACAAATGGATGGCATCTAAAAATAAAAAATCCAGACCGGAATCATTGCCTGAGCTGGAAAGCTGGCTGCTTAAGTCAGGAATTTCTCCGGCCTGTTATTTAAGCCAAAACCGAATCGGTTTTTACGCAGACTTTACATAGATCATTAACCGGCTTTACATAGATTGTTTACTTTATCACCGAAATCGGATTTTTTATGACAGAGAAGGAATTTATGATTGCGAGCCTTAGAAAACAAAGGGATTTATTAAACGACCTGATGCTTCAACTCGCTCAGAAGGATGAATTGGAAAAAGGATCCCGGACACTTTATGACCACGTTACTAAGCACGTCGAACGAAACCTCAAAGAACTCAGAAAATTCAAAACGTCTTTCAGCGCACGAAACACGGCCTTATATCCTTATTTATTCGAATCAAAATCCAAAAAACAAAACATTGATGAATAACATGAGTCAAGCGAAGGAGATTCAAACAATGAAATTGAGGCTACAAGCAATGCTGGTATTAGGTTTGTTTTTTTGCTCACCCGCACTTTGGGCAGATGTAGATCCCATGTCGCAAATGAAAGATTTCATGGCGAGCGTTTCCAAGCAAATGGCGACGATGCAAAAAACAATTGAACAGCAGGGCAAGGTGATTAATCAGCAAAATGAAAAAATCGAGCAGCTTCAAAGATATCAGCCTCAAGTTCAGATGGGCGCGCCTTCCAGTGATGGCACTGCGCAAATGACTCAATCAGATTTTGATAACAAACTCAAAGATTCGATCGGCGACGCCAGCAAGTGGCTCAAAGACCTCAAATTCGCCGGAGATTACAGGCTTCGTTACGAATCGTTTCAAAATGAAAGCGGAAATCCGTCTGAAACCGATCCGAGAAACCGGTTCCGGATGCGTTTGAGATATGGGTTTGAGAAAACACTTCCTTCCGATTTCAAGGTTGGTTTTAGTATGGCCACCGGTGAAGTCGCCGGAACCGGAAATGACAGCGGGCTTCAAGTAGATCCGACATCGACCAATCAATCCTTCGACAATCTGTTCAATTTTAAAGATATTTGGATTGAAAAAGCCTACGCGACTTATACGCCGGCTTGGGCGCTTGTCCTTCCGATTATTAACAAACTGACATTATCAGCCGGAAAAGTAGCCAATCCTTTTGAGAAGGGTTCATCGGATATGGTTTGGGACCGGGATGTCAAACCGGAAGGCGCATTTGAACAAATTGATTTCAATATATTTGATAGTCCCAGCGTGTCGGTCAAAGCTTATGGTCTTGCCGGTCAGTTTATTCTTGATGAGGATTCTTCTTCTGCACCTCACATGGATTCAAAATTGTTTGCTTATCAAGCCGGATTCGACATTGTGGGCGATGTGGGCCTTGAACAGCCGGTAGGCTGGTCAACCGCATTTTCTTATTACACCTATCCGGACTTTGCCGAAAACGGAAACTTTCTGATCGGTGCGACTTCTTTGGCGCGCGGCAATTCAAATATGGATGCCAATGCTCTAGAACTGGATGCCGACGATTTTAAAGTTTTTGAAATATACAACGAACTCAAGCTCCACATTGGTGAAGTTCCAGTCAATCCATTTTTTGATGTTGCGCACAATGCGGGTTCTAATGTGACCACTCAAGATGATGAAACTTGGGCTTATTCATTAGGAACCAAGATCGGCGGCATTAAGAAAAAAGGCGATTGGGAAGTCAGTTATGCCTACAAACGCATCGAGAATAATTCCGTTGCCGCTATCTTTACCGATAGTGATTTCGGACTGGGTCACGCAGGCAAAGCAGGCAGTCAATTTAAATTGGGCTATGGCTTAACAGACAATTTAACTTTGAACGGCGCCGCTTGGTTTGTTGACAATTTAACCTCAGGAACCGGCGGCGTTCGCGACGAACGTCAGAACCGCTTCCAAGCCGATCTTGTTTGGAAATTTTAATTTTATAACATCAAATTAAAAGATTTAAGGAGAACGACATGAAAATCAAAAAATTAAATCTCATAACAGGTTTGCTGGTGTTGGTTTTAGCAACGGCGAATGCCTTTGCGGGTGCTCCGATGTTAATCAATGGGGCAGGGGCCACTTTTCCGTATCCGATTTATTCCAAGTGGTTTTCTGAATATGCAAAAGTAGATCCTTCGGTAACGTTTAATTATCAATCCATCGGTTCAGGCGGCGGCGTGAAACAAATTATCGCCGGCACGGTCGATTTCGGCGCTACGGACGGACCGATGTCCTTAGATGAGTTAAATCAAGCATCGGGACCGATCGTTCATATTCCGATGGTAGCGGGCGCAGTGACGGTGACCTATAACATTCCTGGAATCACGACGTCTCTTAATCTTAGCTCCGATGTGATTGCCGATATTTTTCTCGGAAAAATAAAAAATTGGAACGATCCTCGAATTGCCCAGGACAATACCGGAACTGTTTTGCCGGCGGATGAAATCATTGTGGCCCATCGTTCCGATGGAAGCGGCACAACTTATATTTTCACGGATTTTTTAAGTTCTGTCTCAGGTGCCTGGAAAGGCAAGGTAGGAACAGGAAAAGCAGTCAACTGGCCGGTTGGACTTGGCGGCAAGGGAAATGAAGGAGTGGCCGGCATCATTAAACAAACTCCGGGATCCATCGGATATCTGGAACTGGCCTATGCTGAGAACAACAAACTTTCTTACGCTGCCGTGAAAAACAAATCGGGTAAATTCATTCTTCCAAGTATTGAATCCACCACCCAAGCAGTTCTGGGAAAAGTGGATTCTATGCCGTCCGATTTCCGGGTTTCAATTGTCAATCCCGACGGCGCCGACGCTTATCCGATTTCGGGACTCACATGGATTTTGGTTTATAAAAAACAAACAGACAAGGTAAAAGGACAAAAGATTGTTGAATTTTTGAAATGGGCAGTTCATGACGGGCAATCTTATTGCAAAGATTTGATGTATGCGTCACTGCCTGAACCCATCGTCGCAAAAATCGACGCAAAAATAAGCGAGATTAAGTATTAAGCAGGCAATTAGGCTTTACCGAAAAAGGGCGCTAATTCCCCTCCCTTTTTAGCGCTCTTTTTCGAGAGCCTGCTTGAGCAATCTTATGAAAAAAATAAAAATCGGCGATACCTTATTTGTTACGCTCTCAAGAATCTTCGCCTGGTCGATGCTGGCTCTGAGCCTCCTGTTGGTTTATGAGGTTGTTTCGGCTTCCGGCCTTTCAATTAAAACATTCGGCTGGCAATTTGCATTCAATTCACAATGGGATGCCGTCCAGGAAATTTTTGGGGCGCTTCCTTATATTTATGGCACCATTTTCTCTTCACTCATCGCGCTGCTTATTGCAATCCCGCTGTCTTTGGGGATCGCGATTTATTTATCGGATTTAGCGCCTCATTGGATCCGTCAGCCGCTGAATTTTTTAATTGAATTGCTCGCCGCAATTCCCAGCATCATTTATGGATTGTGGGGCGTTTTTGTCATGGTTCCGTTTCTGAGAAATTGGGTCGAACCGTTTTTCGCGAAATACTTTGGTTTCTTGCCTTTTTTTCAAGGCCCGATGTATGGCATCGGAATGATGGCGGCCGGCGTTATTTTAAGCATTATGATTATTCCCACCATCTCTTCGGTTTCCCGGGAAGTGCTTTCAACCACGCCGACCGTTTTAAAAGAAGCGGCATTGGCGATCGGCGCGACGCGTTGGGAAATGGTGAAAATGGTGCTTTTGCCTTACGGCCGGTCCGGAATTTTGGGCGCGGTCATTTTAGGTTTGGGACGCGCCCTGGGAGAAACCATGGCTGTCACGATGGTGATTGGAAACCGTCCCGATATTTCACTCTCGCTCTTTGCGCCTTCCTATACGATGGCGTCGGTGCTGGCCAATGAATTTGCCGAAGCGGTCTCGAAACTTCACGTCTCTTCCTTAATGGAAATTGCCATGATCCTTTTAATTGTCACTTTGCTCTTGAACATTGTGGCGAGATCTTTGGTGTGGTCCGTTTCTTATCGAAACAAAGAGGCGAAAGCATGAAAACAAACACAAAGCGAAAAATTGTCAATCAAATCATGCTGACATTAACTTTTCTTTGTGCCGCAGTTGCGCTTGTTCCTTTGTTCAGCATTTTTGCGTACGTCATTTCAAGAGGGATCTCAAGCATTAATCTCGATTTTTTTACGCACTTGCCGAAACCGGTGGGCGAAGCGGGCGGCGGAATGGCCAATGCAATTCTCGGCAGCTTGATTTTAATTGGATTAGCTTCTGCTTGGGCAATTCCCGTTGGAATTATGGGTGGCGTTTACTTGGCTGAATTTGGAAGCCACAAGTCTGCTTTGTTGATTCGTTTTACCGCAGATGTCATGACCGGCATTCCCTCAATCGTCGTCGGCATGTTTGCCTATTTGCTGTTTGTACTTCCGCTGAAATCTTTTTCGGCTTTCAGCGGCGCTTTTGCGCTGGGTTTTATGATGACGCCGCTCATTATGCGGACCACCGAAGAAATTGTTAAGACCGTTCCGCAAACCTTGCGGGAAGCGGCTTTGGCTTTAGGCATTAACCGGTTTCAAACGACCTTGCACATCGTGATCAAAACAGCGATGGGCGGCATTGTGACCGGAATTTTACTTTCTATTGCGCGTGTTGCGGGTGAGACGGCGCCTTTGCTGTTTACGGCGTTCGGAAACCGGTTTTGGCAGCATGGCCTCAATGAACCGATCGCGGCCTTGCCGCTCCAAATTTTTATTTACGCAATTTCACCCTACGATGATTGGCACCGGCAGGCATGGGCAGGCGCTTTGGTCCTGATTTCGATGGTTTTTCTAACCACGTTAATTACCCGGTTATTTACGCGTTCCAAAATTAGTCACGTTGTTTAAACGGGAAGGACCGTTATGCGGTTTAAAGGGGAGAAAAATACGAAATTAGAAATCGCTGAAATCAAAACCGAAACTTCAGATTTGCCGAAACGGGAAATCTTTCCCCGGCAGACCGCAAAGATCGCTACAAGCGGTTTGAATGCGTATTTCGGACAGCTCCAAGTCTTGAAAAATATTCATCTGAGCATCGGCGCTAATCGCGTAACTGCGATTATTGGGCCCTCCGGATGCGGCAAGTCTACCTTCATCCGCTGCTTGAATCGGATGCATGAAGTCAGCACGAACGCAAAAGTCGAAGGGCGGGTTTTGTTAGACGGAAAAGATATTTATTCCAAAGACACCGACCTGATCGATTTACGGCGGAAGATCGGAATGGTATTTCAGCGCCCGAATCCGTTCCCGGCATTTTCAATTTATGACAATGTTGCTTCCGGTTTAAAATTGGCCGGCGTCACCGACAAAGTTTATTTAAACGAAGTAGTTATCGAATCTTTGAAAATGGCAGCTTTGTGGGATGAAGTGAAAGATAAAATTCATCATTCCGGAACCAGCCTTTCCGGCGGCCAGCAGCAGAGATTATGTATTGCTCGGGCGCTTGCCGTGAAACCGGAAGTGATTTTGTTTGATGAACCGTGTTCTGCCTTGGATCCGATTTCCACCGCCAAGATCGAGGAATTGATTCACAGCCTTAAAGAAAAATATACGATTGTGATTGTGACTCATAATATGCAGCAGGCCGCCAGAATTAGCGATTACACGGCTTATTTTTATTTGGGTTCACTCATCGAGTATGGTGAAACCAAAATTATTTTCACAACACCCAAGAAAAAAGAAACGGAAGATTATATTACCGGCAGGTTTGGTTAATTTTATGGAACGCCATTTCCACGAAGAGTTAAAAGAGCTTAAACAGAAACTCCTGAAAATGGGGTTTCTTGTGGAATCTGCTGTCGACAAAGCGATTGATTCTTTTCTTGCTCGGAAAACTTGGATGGCTGAAGAAGTCATTGAAGAAGAGAAACAAATTAATCAGCTTGAAATTGACATTGATGAGGAAGGCCATAAGCTTTGCGCGCTTTGGCAGCCTTTGGCAGTTGATTTAAGACTCGTCACGTCCATTTTAAAGATGAGTAAAGACTTCGAACGAATGGGCGATCATGCTGTCAATATTGCCGAATGTGCCATCAAAATTGCCGGTCAATCGCCGTTTGCCGATTTGGAATTCCCCAAAATGTCCATAGCCGTCTTGAGCATTCTTTCCGATGCTTTGAAATCATTCATGGATGAAAATGCCGAACTTGCCCGCCAAGTCCTTGCACAAGACGACCAAATCGATCAGTTCAATGATAATGCGCGGAACCGCATTACCCAACTGATGGAAAAAAATCCTTCCGTGATTAAAACTGGAATTAATTACCTGATTGTGGCGCACAATCTTGAACGTATCGGAGATCTGGCAAGCAATATTGCGGAAGACGTTGTTTACTTAAAAAGCGGAAAAGAAGTCAGGCACAGAATCGAAGAACGCCAAGTGAAGCTTATTGATTGAACTCAGCTGTTACAACGGTGTGAATTCCTCCGCGCACGAAGAAATCTCCCACGATTTTCATTCTTCTCGGTTTCGTTGCTTTTACCAAATCATTTAAAATTTTATTCGTGACGGCTTCGTGGAAGGCACCTTCATTGCGGTAAGACCATAAATAAAGTTTCAGTGATTTGAGCTCCACACACAACTTATCCGGAACATATTCGATCCGAATCGTTGCAAAATCCGGCTGGCCGGTTTTTGGGCATAAACAGGTGAATTCCGGGCAATCGAAATTAATCGTGTAGTCCCGGTCCGGATTCGCATTTTTAAACGTGTCGAGTTTTTTACTGGGTTTTGTCGGCATGGAGTCATTATATGAAGGAAGGCCAGCCCAGGCAATAACTAAGTGCTTGAGCTATAAAGGTTTAAGCCCTAGCCGAGGACTGTTCTTGTGTTTGTTTTCTTCGCGTGCTACCATGTGCGTGATTCAGCGGTGATTTGTAGGGTTGATTGCTCCGCAGCTCAGAAGTTGAGCGAATGTGCTAAATAGCCCAAAAAGGTAGCACTTTTCAAACACGACCCGACGGTAAATCCGCCGGGTTTTTTATTTTTAATGAGCACGCAACTTGCGCGAAGCGCCAAGTTGCCCGTGCAAATTAATCCCGTAAAGCCGCGGTCTAGCGGCTTATATCGGGATTGCAAGACATAGATTCCCGCCAAAAGCATGCGGGAATGACATGGTGATTATGGATATTTCACGTTATCACAGACAATATTTATTCAACAAAATTAAAGAAGAAGGCCAAAAGAAAATTTCGTCCAGTAGCATCACCGTCATCGGTTGCGGTGCGCTCGGAACGGTTTTGGTCAATACGCTTGCCCGCGCTGGGGTCGGATTCATCAGAATCGTAGACCGCGATTTCATTGAACTCAATAATCTCCAGCGCCAAGTCCTCTTTGATGAAGATGATATTAAAGAGAATCTGCCAAAAGCGATCGCCGCAGAGCGCAAGGCCAAGAAAATAAATTCCCAGATCAAAATTGAAGCGATTGTTTCAGATGTTAATTTCACAAACGTGGAAAATTTCATCAAAGACGTGGATCTCGTCATTGACGGAACGGATAATTTTGAAACACGCTTTTTGTTGAATGACGCCTGCGTGAAAAACAACAAGCCGTGGATTTACGGTGCCGTTATTGGAAGTCACGGCTTGACCATGTCCATCATTCCTTACGAAACGCCGTGTCTTCGCTGCGTTTTTGAATCAGCTCCGCCGCCGGAGTTAACGCCGACCTGCGATACGGCCGGAGTTATTGCACCCGCTTCCATGGTCGTCGCATCTTTGGAAGCTACAGAAGCCCTGAAATTTTTAAGCGGGAACAAAAAAGATCTGAATAAATCTCTTTTCAGTATTGACGTTTGGACCCTTGAGACCAAAAATTTCCGTTTGGAAGGACTCCGGGAAGTCACTGATTGCCCAACCTGTAAACATAAGAACTTTGAATTTCTTTCAGGGGAACAAGCGGCCAAGACGACCAGCCTCTGCGGGCGGAATGCCGTTCAAATTACACGGCCCGATAAAGTGAAGCTGGACTTCAAACAATTGGCCAGCCGTTTTGAACAAGTCGGCGAAGTTAAATTTAATTCCTTTATGCTTCAAGCCAAAGTGGAACAGTATGAATTTACCATCTTCCCGGACGGCCGCGCGATCATTAAGGGAACGAACGATCCTGCACAGGCAAAAACCATTTATTCAAAATACATCGGTGTTTAAGCATGATTTATCTCGATAACGCTGCCACTTCTTTTCCGAAGCCCCCCAAGGTCTACGACCGGATGGATCAATATTTAAGACAAGAAGCCGCCAACCCGGGGCGTTCCGGCCACCGCCTTTCAGTTGCTGCGGAATCTCAAATTGTTCAGGCCAGAAGCATCCTTGCTAAATTTTTCGGCGTCAAACATTCCGAGCGAATTGCTTTTACGCTCAACTGCACGGATTCGCTGAACATCGCGATCAAAGGTGTTTTAAAAGAAGGCGATCACGTCATCACGAGTATCTTGGAACACAATTCAGTGCTCCGGCCGCTCAATGCGCTTGAAGCCGCTAAAAAAATTACGCTGACCAAAATTCGTCCTTCCAAAGACGGTTTTATCAATCCCCAGGACGTGAAGAAAGAAATCAAAAAAAATACGAAGTTAATCGTCCTCACTCATGCTTCCAATGTAATCGGTGTGATTGAACCCATCCGGGAAATCGGTCGCATTGTCAGGGAAGCCGGGGCGCTTCTCTTAGTGGATGCAGCGCAAACAGCAGGCATCATTCCGATTCATGTCGAAGACGACTTCGTCGATTTACTCGCATTCCCCGGACACAAGGCCCTTTACGGCCCTCCCGGAACGGGTGGCTTATATGTAGGCGAGCGCGTGAAACTCGTTCCGTGGCGCGAAGGCGGCACCGGATTTAATTCCGAATCCCAAATTCATCCCGAGACATTTCCGTTTGTCTTAGAAGGCGGCACCCCTAATTCAGTCGGGATTGTGGGTCTTAAAGAAGGCGTAGAATTTATTTTTGAAAAGGGAATAGAGGCGATGAGAACGCATGAGCAAGGACTTGTGAAACGGCTCCGCGACGCCCTTAAGAAAATTCCGGGAATTAAATTATTTGGAACCGATGAGGTTTCAAAATCGGTTGCCCCTGTTTCTTTTCTATTGGAAGGCATCGAACCACAGGAACTTAGCATTGTGCTGGACCAGTCGTTTGATATTGCCTGCAGGGCCGGCCTTCACTGCGCGCCTCTCATGCACGAATTTTTAGGGACCGCACCGCAAGGCTGCGTGCGTTTCAGTCCCGGGTATTTCAATACGGTTCAAGAAATCGATCATGCGGTCGATGCAGTCAAGAGCATTCAAAGTCAAACGGCGGTGTAATTATGGATCAAGTGATATTAACGATGGAAGGTTTTGAAAAATTAAAAGAAGAATTGAGACATTTAAAAGGTCCCAAACGCATGGAAGTTGCCCGAATGCTCGAGGTTGCCCGCGCTCACGGTGATTTGAGGGAAAATGCGGAATACGACGCAGCGAAGGAAGCGAAAAATCAGCTTGAATCCAGAATCCGGACGCTGGAAGAAAAATTGTCGATCGCCAAAGTAGTCGACGTGAAAAATGCTCCTACCGATAAAGTTTATTTCGGAACGATCGTGGAATTAAAAAATAAAAAATCGGGACAAAATGTTGTTTTTACGTTTGTGGCTGATGATGAAGCGGATGCGACAAAAGGGAAGCTTTCCATTAATTCACCCATTGGCAAGTCGCTTTTGGGCCACGCGGTCGGTGAAACCGTAGATGTACGCGTTCCGGCCGGAATCATTCCTTTTGAAATCTTAAAGATTTCCCGATAATAGCCGTAATTCCTAGAAAAGGATTCATCTATGAAAACCTCTAAAAGAGCCTTTCTTTGTTTTACACTTTCTTTCTTCTTTGTTTTCCTTCCATTAACCCAGACTGCGCATGCCGAAACCGGCAAAGGGCCTGTTCAGAAGTTAACCCGGGGCATTGTGCACTTGGCGGCTTTTCCGTTTCAAATTCCAAAGGAAGTAATTCAAACGACGGGTGAATCTGAAACCGTCTGGATTGCGCCTTGGAAGGGTATGAGCGAAGGATTCGGAAGAGGCGTCTATCAGGCGGGCCGTCAAATGTTGTCCGGCTTAGCGGATATTTTAACGTTTTGGACTCCGGCCGCCCGCAATTGGGACCCGATTTTTGAGCCGTCTTCTTTATTTCCGGAAATTTAAGAGGAAATCCCCGACAGATTAGTCTCTCTTAGATTGCTACCTGATTGACATAGTTCAAAGTAGGAGGCAATTTGTGAAGCACCAGAAAGTTAGTTTTTTGGTTCTTTGTTTCCTGATGTCTTTCGCTTCTATCGCATTCGCTTCGCTTACCTTGTTTTGGCCGATCGAAAAATCTGTGACTCCCAAAATAGAGCACGTTCCAAGCTTAGAAATAGAACCGCAAATTATACCGGTCAAAGAGCCTTCCAAAACCGTTCAAGCAAGCATCTCTCTTAATTATCAGGCCTGGCGCCGCATTTACGCATCCGCATAAAAAAAATAAGGACGGTCTCAAAATCGAAACCGTCCTTATATTATGTCATCCCCGAATGTTTTTATCGGGGATCCAATCTGTAGATTCCCGCTTAAAGCGTGCGGGAATGACTTTTAAAATTACTTCTTAACGTATTTCATACGGCCACCGCTATCACTGCTTGTGGTGGTTCCGGCGGGCTGATAGACCGTTGTCGGAGGGGCAAACGCTCCGGACGGTGACACCGTATCAGCTTGCAAGCAATTTCCATAATTTCTTCCAACCGGAATTCCGTTAAATCCCGGAACCCAGAATGTTGCGACGTCAATAATGCCGGAAGCGGCTCTTAACACCGTGCAAACGGTACCGGTGGCGAATCCGCCGACCGCGCCCATAAATTCGGGCTTATAAGTTTTTGCTCCGTTAACGGTCGAAACTGGAATGTCGACCGGGCAAGTAACGACGTTGAGTAAACCGCGGCCCAACATACCGCCGGCTTTTTCGCCGTACTTAGGAGATTTGGCCATTTCCCAAATATTTTTCGCGGAAGCATTCAGCGAAAAGAAGAAACAAAACAGAACACTCAGTACAATTGCTTTTCTCATTATCGTTCTCCTTGACTTTAGTTGTTGCTATTACTGGATTTATAACTGCTGGGTTTTATTATTATAGATTCAAAAAAGTGAAAATCAAGCGATTTAACCGGGAGGAATTAGCTGATTTTAAGGACAATTTTGCCGAAATTACCGCGTTCCAGCATACGTTTGTGGGCGTCGCGGGCTTTCTCAAGTGGAAAAATCGTATCGACCACCGGTTTTAGTTTTCCGGATTCAAGATGCTTCACGGCCTCGTCTAATTCGGGTTTTCCGCCCATATAGGAGCCCATGAGCGAATGTTGTCTGACAAATAAAAAACGAATGTCAATTTGAGCGAGACCTCCGCTTGTAACACCGCAGGTGACAAGCCGGCCTTTTTTGGCCAGGCAGGCCAAACTTTTGGTAAATGTTTCGGTCCCGATGTGTTCAAAAACCACCTGAACTCCTTTGTTCCCGGTAATCATCTGGACTTCTTTAACGAAATCTTTATTTTTGTAATTAATGACATAATCTGCGCCAAGTGATTTTGCTTTCTTTTCTTTTTCATCGCTTCCGACCGTGGTAATGACTTTTGCGCCTTTCATTTTGGCAAGCTGGATGGCGGCGCTTCCCACGCCCGACCCGGCCGCATGAATTAAAACCGTTTCTCCTTCTTTTAATTCCGCGCGCGTGATGAGCACATGCCAAACCGTCAGAAAGACAAGCGGGCAAGCGGCCCACTCTTCAAATGAATACCGGTTCGAAACCGGAATTAAATTCCGGACCGGAACTTTCACGTATTCCGCATAACCGCCGTTCACTTGAAATCCGATGATTTGATATTGATCGCACAGCGAATCCCAGCCGATTTTACAGAATTCACATGTGCCGCAGGAAATTCCGGGCGAAACAATCACGCGAGTATTCTCTTTTATTTTGGAGGAGGAAGATTTAATTTCGGCCACTTCACCCGAAATGTCGCAGCCCAAAATGTGAGGCATTTGAATTTTCACGCCCGGCATGCCTTGGCGCGTCCAAATGTCGAGATGATTCAGCGCACTCGCCTTGACGCGAATGAGCGCTTCTTCATTTGAGATCTGGGGCTTGGGCGTGTCTTCGGTGTAATTCAATTGGTCGACATCGCCATGTTTCGTGATGACGACGGCGCGCATGTTAGCTGATTTTGAAGGCAACGCCGAGTCCGTCCCGGACGGGAAGGAGCGTTGAGATGAAACTGCAGTCGTTAAATAACGTCTGATTGAATTTTTTTATGGCTTCCGTAGAGGGTTCGCCTTTTTTCTCAAGGACCCGGCCAAACCACAGTAAATTGTCCGCAATAATTAAGCCACCCAATTTTAATTTCGCCTTGGCGACCTCAAGCGCTTTCGGATACTGTTCTTTGTCCATATCAATCAGGATGATGTCGAATTGTTCATCCAGCTTCGTCAAGATCTGGACCGCGTCTCCGGTATGAATCTGGGCCTTATGAATGAGATTTCCTTTGGTAAAAAATTGTTTGGCCAAATCCGTATTTTTGGAGGACGTATCGGTTAAATGGACCACGCCGTCTTCGGGAACTGCAAGCGCAAACCAGAATGCGGAATAGCCGAAACCCGAGCCCATCTCAAACACTTTTTTGGCTTTGGATAATTTGGCGAGCTGATAAAGAATTCTTCCGACGAGCGGGCCAATCAAAGGAAAATTGGATTTAATTCCAAAATTTTCCATTTCCTTCAGAAGCGGATCTTCCAAAGGATAAAGATTTTCGATGTAACGTTCGATTTCGGGGGATGTGATCGGATGTTCCACAACGAGGGAAAGTATAGCATGAGCATTTTAAATTTAGTACTATATTTCGCCATGACGAACAAAGAGATCGCGCAAATTCTGGAAGAGATCGCGGAAATGATGGAACTGAAAGGTGAGAATCCGTTTAAAATCCGTGCTTATTATAACGGTGCCAGAATTGTAGAAGGGCTGAGTCAGGATATCGCCCAGATCGCAAAAGAAGAGAAGCTGCGCGACATCAAAGGAATCGGAGAAGGCCTTGCCGCCACGATCACTGAGCTGGTCAAAAAAAATAAATCCCAATTTCACAGCAAACTCAAAAAATCTCTTCCCAAAGGAATTTTAGAAATTCTCCACGTCCCCGGCCTGGGCCCAAAACGCGCCAAACTGCTTTACGACAAATTGGGCATTAAGAGTATTGCTGAATTAGAGAAAGCCTGCGGTAACGGAAGAATTTCAAAGCTCGATAAATTCGGTGAAAAATCGGCAGCCAATATTCTGGAGGCGATTAAAAATCTCAGCAAAACGGACGGCTCATTTTTGTTTTCGGAAGCCTACGAGGCCGCAGAAGGTTACGTTCAGTATTTAAAGAAAGCCAAAGGGATCATCCGGATTGAGACGGCCGGAAGTCTGAGGCGCCGCAATGAAATTGTGCATGATGCGGATATTTTGATCAGCACGGAAAACGGCAAAAAAATTCACAATCATTTTTGTTCCTATCCGAAAGTTACCCGAGTGCTTGCTCAAGGAGATACAAAATCAAGCGTTGTTTTGGATTCGGGCCTTCAAGTGGACCTGCGCACGGTCTCGGATAAAGAATTTCCGTACGCGCTTTATTATTTTACGGGAAGCAAAGAACACAATGTCGCGACCCGCACCATTGCGAAACGAATGGGACTGAAAATCAGCGAATACGGAATTTTTAAAGGAAAAAAATTGATCCCGTGTAAAAACGAAGAAGACATTTTCAAAACCATGAAGCTTTCTTACGTACCGCCTGAGATCCGGGAAAACGGCGGGGAAATTGAGCGGGCGCGGAAAAATGAGATTCCCCAGCTTGTGGAAGACAAAGACATCAAAGGCGTCTTTCACGTTCATTCTACCTATAGCGACGGCACAGCTTCCTTAGAAGCGATGATTAGCCAAGCCCAGAACTTGGGCTATGAATATGTCGGGATCTCGGACCATTCACAAACAGCGGTTTACGCCAACGGACTTTCTCTTGAGCGGCTTAAGAAGCAACAAAAGGAACTTGATCAGCTTGAGAAGAAATACAAGATCCGGATTTTCCGCGGAACAGAATCGGATATTTTGCAAGACGGCGCTTTGGATTATCCGGAAAAAATTATGGATTCATTTGATTTTGTGATCGGTTCAATCCATTCGCGTTTTAAAATGCCGGAAGATGAAATGACCAAGCGGATCCAGCGTGCGATGCAAAATCCGTATATGACTTTTTGGGGCCATCCGACCGGACGGCTTCTTTTGGAACGCGCCGGATATGCGGTCAATTTTGAGGCGTTGTTTGCAGCTGCTAAAAAGCACGGCGTCATTATAGAAATCAACGCGCATCCCAGCCGGCTGGATTTAGATTGGCGTCTCTGCCGAGCGGCCAAAGAAAAAGGAATCCGCTTCAGTATTAATCCTGATGCTCACAGTACGAAGGGTTTAAGCGATGTGAAATTCGGCGTCGGCGTTGCGCGAAAAGGCTGGCTGACCAAAAAAGACATTCTGAACACAATGTCCGTTTCTGAAATGGAAAAATTTTTAAAGAGCAGGAAACCATGATTCGCGAAAGTTTAGAACATAAGAAAACGCGCGCGCTGGAAATTATCAAGCGCTTAAAGGTCATGTATCCCGAGGCGAAAATCGAGCTCAACTATAAGACTTCGATTCAACTGGTGGTCGCCGTAATTTTGTCCGCCCAGTGTACCGACAAGCGCGTTAATTTGGTGACGCCGGCTTTATTTAAGAAATATAAAACCGCCAAGGATTTTACTGCGGCAAAGCCGAAAGAATTGGAACGATTGATCCACTCGACCGGTTTCTACCGCGCCAAAGCCAAAAGCATTATCGGCTGTGCGAAGGGAATTATCGAAAAATTCGGCGGCAAAGTTCCGGACAAGATGGAAGATTTGATTACGCTGCCCGGCGTGGGACGAAAAACCGCCAACGTCATTTTGGGAAATGTTTATGATACGCCGGGTCTTGTCGTCGATACGCATATGATTCGACTTTCAAACCGACTGGCGCTGACCGACAAGCAGGACCCGCATAAAATTGAAATTGATCTTTGCGCAATCATTCCCCAAGAAGAATGGACGCTGTTTTCACACTTAATCATTTGGCACGGCCGCAGAACGTGTTTTGCGAGAAAACCGAATTGTCCGGATTGTTCCGTGAATACGCTTTGTCCGTCGCGCCAGGATTTGGCCGCAACGCCGGTAGGGCTTAAAAAATAATGTTAACCAAGGACCGAATTAAATCCATTGCCAGTGAAATGGGGTTCCATGCCTGTGGAATCACGGCCGTGAAATCTTTACCTGAGGCGGAATCCGCGCTTAAAGCCTGGACCGATGAAGGCAAGCACGGCGAAATGAAATATTTGGAAAATTATGAAGAACGGAAAAATAATTTTTGGGGCCGGTTTTCAGACGCGAAAAGTATTATTGTCTTGGGCGTGAATTATTATTCTAAGGATAGCAATTACAGCCCAAGCCCTTCGACGGGCCGCGTGGCCCGTTACGCTTGGGGCCAGGATTACCATCAATTGATCGCTGAGAAGATCAATGTACTGAAAGAAAAATTATCGCAGGAAAACGGAAGCGGAATTTATTTTGAATCGGCCGTTGATACAAAACCGCTTCTTGAGCGGACACTGAGCCAGCAAGCAGGGCTTGGTTTCATCGGAAAACAAACTCAGCTCCTTTCACTCCAATTTGGGCCGTGGCTTTTTCTGTCCGAATTGATTACTAATCTCCCTTTAGAGCCGGATCAGCCATATAATGGAAGCTGCGGAACGTGCCGAATCTGTATTGATGAATGCCCGACAGAAGCAATTGATGAAAGCGGACACATTGATGCCCGTAAATGCATTGCCTATTTGACGATTGAGCACAAAACCGAAATTCCCGAAGCGTTAAGAACTAAAATGGGGAATTGGGTGTTTGGCTGTGATGAATGCCTGAATGTTTGCCCTTATACCGCAAAACAAAAAGAAACCACCTGGAGAGCGTTAACGCCTGAACATGGTTTCGGCCCGTCTCTTAATTTAGCGGAACTCTTTGAACTCAAAAGCAACCGGGAACACGAGCGCCAATTTCAAGAGACGGCGATCTCCCGCGCTAACCGCAAACAGCTCCTTAGGAATGCGGCCGTCGTGCTTGGTAATCAGGGGGATAAGTCAGTTCTGCCGGTACTTCGGAAATTCTTGCCGGAGGCGCCGGATCTGGTAAAAACCCACATTGAGTGGGCCATTGGAGAAATAGAAAGCCGAAATAAGGAATAAACCTCTTAGGAGGCATATGCGTCTAATCAGCGAAAGCACATATGTCTGTTAGGGGAGGAAAAGTCATGAAGATAAAAACAAAAGCACTTCTTATTGTGGTGGGATTATTGGTCGGTTTTGTTCCTTATGGTCTTGCAGAGCAAACGCCGCAAAACTCTCAATCCATAGAAGACCAAATCGCCGCGCTTCACGACCTCAAAGAAAAAGATCCCAAGGCTTTTCAGGCGGCCCTTCAAAAGCACCGCGAAAAAGTGAAGACCCGGCTTGAACATTTGCGCGAAGAAAATCCCCAGCAGTATGAAGAAGTCCTTCAAAAACGGCGGGGACATATGAAAGAACACTGGCAAAAGCTCCGCGAAGAAAATCCCGAGAAATTTCAACAAGTCCTGGAAAGAAAACGCGAACGCCTTGAAAATCGCGCCGAATATGTCAGAACGCATAATCCGGAAAAATACGAACATTTCCGGCAAGAGCGCGAAGGCCAATGGCGGAAATTTAAAGAAAACCATCCGGAACGTTTCGACCGGTTCGTCCAAAACCACCCGCGCTTCCGGGAACGCTACAGTGATCGGCGCGAAGATGTTCGCGACCGCAAAGAAGATGTCCGTGATCACAGAGAAAATATTCGTGACCGCCGGGAAAACGTCCGGGACCGTAAAGAAGATGTTTTAGACCGCAAGGAAGATGTTTGGGACGCGCAACATGACGGCGGAAAACGGGACAAACTCGAAGATGTCCGCGACCGCCGCGAGAATGTCCGAGACAGCCGGGAAAATATTCGGGACCAAAGAGAAGATGTCCGTGATCGAAAGACGAATCGGCAAAGTAAATCTGGTTCAAAGCCGGCAGGAAAATACGGAGCTCGGCGGAGAGGCCGTTGATGCAGGAAATTCAAAATGACGAGTTACTCGTAAAAAGAGCGCGCGAAGGAAGTCCGGAAGCATTTGATGCGCTGGTTCTCAGGTATCAGTACAAGGCGGTTGCTTTGGCGAACAGTATTTTGCGCAGTGAGGAATTGGCCAAAGATGCTTCGCAGAACGCATTCGCGAAAGCGTACTTCGGCCTTAAAAATTTTAAGGAACAATCAAAATTTAAGACCTGGCTGTTCCGGATCATCATTAATGAAGCCAAAGATACGCTCCGGAAAGAAAAGTCCAGAGGGCTCTATAAGATGCAGCATGATTCGGACCGCGATGAAGACGCGCCGTCCATTTTGGAACTGATTCCGTCTTCGGCCCGTTCGGCCAAAGAAGAAGTAGAAGCTCAAGAAACCAAGCAGCGGCTTGAAGAGGCGATCCGGAAACTTCCGGAACGCGAACGAGAAGTTTTTATTTTAAGATACTTAAATGATTTGTCTTTGGCTGAAGTTGCCGAATCGCTGGGCCTGGCCGTTGGAACGGTGAAAGCCCATTTGTCGCATGGCCTTGAAAAAATGAGATCAATGTTAATTCAAAATGCAGAAACCAGAACACCGGAAGGTTTTGGATTTTCGAAAGCGGAAGGAAGGTGAATAATCATGAATCAAGATGACCAGTTGGATCAACAAGTTGAAAAGTTATTAAACGACGTCAAATTAAAGCAGCCCAATCCGGAACAAATGACGGACTATCTTTCCGCCGTCCGTTCAAAAATCTCGCTCCGGCAAAATCAATTCTCATTCCATTTCGTTCCCTTTGGAATTGCGCTGGTGTCTGTTGCTGCGGTGGGATTAATTGTCTTTGCCCTTTCAAGCCAGCCGCAAAAAGAAGCACAGCAAACTCCGGCCGTTGCCGAAATTTCCAAATCTGCCGTCAGTCCTGCGCCTGAGCGCCAGAACCTGACGCTCGAGGAAGAAATGGCGATCCTGGAGGCATTCAGCGAAGAATACCCCGGTGAAACCACTGATGTGCTCGGAGACGACGGGGCTTTGGAAGACCTTGTCCTCATTGATGAGGTCGAGTTCAATGCGACGCCGGGCTCTCCTCAGGGCGCTTCATTCAATTCCTAAAGCTTTTTCCGCCGAAACCGATTAACATACCACAGGATTTATATACTCAAAGGGAGGAAGTCATGCGAAAAATAGCGGTCCTGGCAGTGATTGTATCGTTAGCGGTGATGCCATTGGCCTTCGCCAATATTTGTGATGATGTTCATTCAGATCAATATTTGAAAGCGACCGGAGCAAAGTTGGTTCGCGGAACCGGCAATGTTCTTTTATCATGGGTTGAACTTTTTCGTCAGCCGGTCGTCAATGAAAACAAATGGGAAGGTGTCGGCCGCGGCGTCGTTCACACGGTTGGTCGCGCAGTAGCAGGTGCTGCAGAAATTGTAACCGCGATTATCCCGAAGGTCGATATTCCTCAGCTGAATCCGCCTTGCCCGGCTGATTTAGTCAACACAACATCAAGCTCAACAACGAGCGCTACCACATAACCAAACGGAGGACAGTATGAAAAAAGCAATCGTTTTGGTATTACTCATGGTTATTGCGTGTGCTCCTTTGAGTTTTGCAGCCTGTGCATTTTGCCAGAAAGCTGATTCAAGCAATTATGGTGAAGCCGCTGTGGGGAAATTGGGTCGCGGTCTTACCAACGCGCTTTTTGGTTGGTGGGAATTATTTAGACAGCCGGCGATTAATGCGAATCCTTGGGAAGGCGTTGGCCGGGGAGTTGTTCATACCATTGGCCGGACGGGATCGGGAATTCTTGAGGTTGGGACGTTTATAATCCCTCAAGCAAAAATTCCGCTTCCAGATCCTCCTTGCGCGATGGATATGATGTCAGGGTCATCCACAAAAGCCTCAGCTTAAGTCTTATTTAACTACTGAACGATAAAAACGCTGCCTTTTTTAGGCAGCGTTTTTGTTTTTACCCCGATTTCAAACCTCTTGATTGTTTTTCACTCTAAGGTTATTCTAATTCCTATGAAAATCGTATTTAAAATTATCCTCTCCTTATTTTTGATCCTGGTATTAGGCTTAGGCCTGGCTGTTGTGACGGCTAATTTTTGGGTCGGTCCGGCCGTTGCCGCGATCATTCACAATGCAACCGGTTTTCCGGTTAAAATTGATAAAGTAAATATCAATTTAAGCGGTACCGCGTTCGGTGTTTACGGAATCAAAATCATGAATCCGCCGGGATTTAATGGCATGCTGGCTTCCATTCCTGAGATTTACGTTGATTTGAATATCGCTCCTTTTTTTGAACAACAAATGATTCATCTTGAAACGGTCCACCTTGATATTGCGGAATTTTCGATCGTTCGAAACGAACAGGGCGTCAGCAACTTGGATCATTTGAAGACCTTGAAAAAAGACAAAGCTGAAGCCGTAAAACCTAAAGCTCCGGAAAAACCGGCAGCAAAGCCAAAATTTTTAATTGATGAACTCGTCCTTACGATTAGGACCGTCAAATACGAAGATCGTTCACTTCCTGTGGCCATTAACAGATCTATTGATTTGAAGGTTGATAAAGAAATTATTAAGGGACTCACGAGTCCGGCTGATATCGTTCGGTTGGTTTTGATGAAGATTCTCTACAGCTCTTCAATCGGAAACTTAGGTTTACCGGTAGATTTAATGAAGCAGCAATTCGGACCGACCTTACAAAAAGGTCAGCAAGCTTTGACTGAAGGCACGGAACTCGCCCGTCAAATGAGTACCGAGGCGCTCGGAACCGGGAAAAAATTTGTAGAAGAAGCCGTCGGTAAAATTCCAACCGAAGTACCGGTATCGGCAGAAGTCGAAAAAATTACCAAAGACGTAACGGGAACGGCGTCCGGTTTGCTTAAAGGGGCGGGGAAATTCTTGAAAAGCACGACTAACACAATTGCCGAAACTGTGGAGTCGAAGTCAGATTCTTCCAAAACCCAGTCGTAACGGTCAACACTCAATGATCATAAACCCGCATCTGCCTCAGGTGCGGGTTTAGTTTTTTATGTCCCAAAATAAAATAAAGATTGCTCTCATTCAATTTAAATCCGAAGCATGGCCTGCCCATAATTTATTAAAAGCCGTTCAAATGGTAAAAAGAGCCGCCAAAAGGGGCGCTCAGATTGTTTGTCTCCAGGAACTTTTCCGGTCCGATTATTTTCCTCAGAAAAAAAACCGTCAATTTTTTCAATTGGCCGAAAAAATTCCGGGTCCGACCGTTCGCTTGTTCCGGGATTTAGCGAAAGAATTGCGCGTTGTTTTAATCGTTCCCTTATTTGAAGAGGCAGAAAAAGGCCGCTACTATAATTCGTTGATCGTTATCGATGCTGACGGCAGCACGGTCGGCAAATACAGAAAAACCCATTTGCCGAACGACCCCGGATTTTACGAACAGTATTATTTCCGAAAAGGTGATCTTGGATTGCCGGTTTTTGATACGGCTTATGGAAAAATCGGCGCTTTGATTTGTTGGGACCAGTGGTTTCCGGAAGCGGCGCGAGCGTTAGCAGCTGCGGGAGCGAATATCATTTTTTATCCGAGTGCAATCGGCGCACACGTTACGCAAAACCAAAAAGAACGGAAGAAAGAAAAAGCTGCCTGGGAAATGATCCAGCGTTCGCACGGCATTGCGAACGGAATTTTCATCGCTTCCGTCAACCGGGTCGGCCGCGAAGGCAATCTGATGTTTTGGGGCAGTTCCTTTATTTCCGGTCCCTTCGGAGAATTGTTGAATCAAGCGACCGAACAAAAAGAAGAAATTTTAATCGGAACCTGCGATTTCAAAGAAATTCCAAAAATTAGAAAAGTCTGGCCGTTTCTCAAAGAACGAAGAACCGATGTCTATCCATAATCCTCAACAAACACCCGCGCAACAAGGTTACCGAATGCCGGCCGAATGGGAGCCGCATGAGGCAACTTGGTTGGCATGGCCGCATGATCTCGAAACGTGGCCAAATGAATTAGAGCAAGTCGAAGCGGCCTTCATTCAAATCATTGAAGCGCTGCATGCGGGCGAAAAAGTCAGAATTTTGGTGGACGACCGTCAAACTGAAGAGCGGGTCAGGCAGCAATTAAAAGAACGTTCCGTGACCAATGTGTTATTTCACACGATTGAAACAAACAGCCTTTGGACCCGCGATTACGGGCCTATTTTTTTAACGCAGAAGGGAAAAAAGAAGGCCCTGATTCACTGGTTATTTAATGCTTGGGGCGGCAAATATGCTTTTGATAAAGATAAATTAGTGCCCGCCGAAATTGCCAAAATCTTAAATGTTGAAGCGTTTAGGGCCGATTTAGTCTTAGAGGGTGGTTCCATTGATGTGAATGGGAAGGGGACCTTGATGACAACGGAAGAATGTCTTCTCAATTTGAACCGGAATCCTCACGTGAATCAAAAGCAGACGGAGCAATTTTTGCGGGATTATTTAGGCGTAAAGAAAATTATTTGGCTGGGCAAAGGCATTGAAGGAGACGACACTGACGGCCACATTGATGAAGTGGCGCGTTTTGTAGCGCCCGGTAAAATCGTGATCAGCTCCGATTCTAATGAAGGAAGTTACAACCAAAGAATTTTATCCGAAAATTTAGAGCGCCTGAAACGCGAAACCGATCAGGACGGAAAACCATTTGATCTGATCAAGCTTCCGGCACCCAGAAAAATCAAGACAGGAAAATTCACCTTGCCGGCGAGCTATACTAATTTTTATATTGGCAATACGTGTGTCCTAGTTCCCAAGTTTAACGATGAGCATGATGACCAAGCGATTGAAATATTCCGGAATTTATTTCCGGAACGGAAAATCGTAGGCATTTCAGCAATTCCCTTAATTTATGGACAAGGCGCCATTCACTGCATGACACAACCGGAACCGGCCGATGCAGCTTAAAAAAATAAAAATGAGAACAGGGCAAGTCATTCAATACGGCTTGTTTCGGCTCTTGTGTTTTATTTTGAATTTGCTTCCCTTTGCCTGGGCTCTTCAATTGGGCCGTTGGGTCGGCCGCAGCCTGTACTACATTTTGAGCAAATACCGGAACGTTTCGTTGGAAAATTTACACTTTGCGTTCCGAGAAGAAAAAAGCGAATCAGAAATTCGAAAAATTGCGATCCAGTCATTTGAAAACCTGGGTTATTTCGCGATCGAATTTATCCGGATCCCAAAAATTTTGAGCAACATTCAAAAATATATCGTGATCAAAAATGATGAGCCTGCATTCGGTGCCTTAAAATTAAAAAAAGGCATGATTTTTATCGTTTCTCATTTCGGCAATTGGGAATGGATGGCTGTTTTGGGGGCTAAACGGGCCCAGCATTTCGGAGCTCAAATGAATGCTGTCGCGCGCGTTTTTGGAAACCCCTATCTGTACCGTTACATCACGAAGAATTTAAGGGGCGCTACGGGACTGAATACAATCGACAAAAGAGGCGGTGCGCGTCAAGCGATGAAACATTTGGAACAAAATGAGGTGGTCTGTATCTTGATTGATCAACATGAACGTTATGGAAGTGTTCCGGTGCCTTATTTTGGGCGCGATGCCTGGACAACTTCACTTCCTGCGGTATTGGCCGTTAAAAAGGGAGTGCCCGTGTTTCCGGTTTTTTCATTCCGGACCCCGGGAAAACCGACCGTGCTAGAAGTGGGCAAAGCTTTCCCGGTTATCCGAACAGGTGATTACGAGAAGGATATAATCGAAAACACCGCGCAGTATATACGATCCATTCAAGAAGTTGTTCGAAAACGGCCCGGTGATTGGCTTTGGATGCACGGCCGTTGGCGCAGTTCGAGGACGAGCAAAGGAAGTCGCGTCGATCCTGCTGCAAGCCCGCTGTAAAATTCTTGCACTCTTTTGCCGATCTATTGATATCCTATATTTCAACATGACTAAAATACTTAATCTGATCGTGGGTGGGGTGATCGGTACCGTTGCCCGGTATTTTCTTTCCGGCTTCTTGACCCAGTTATTTGGAACTAAGTTCCCAATTGGAACTTTGGTCGTCAATTTGATAGGCTGCTTCTTGATCGGTTTTTTCGCCCGTTATTTCGACAAACATTTTTTTCTGAGTCCGTATGATCCGATTTTATTGATAGTTGGATTTTGCGGCGCGTTTACAACCTTTTCCACGTTCATTTTAGAAACATCTAATTTAGTCGGAGTAGGCCAAAATTTTTCGGCGTTCCTTAACATTATGGCAAGTGTTGCCATCGGATTTTTGGTGTTTAAACTCGGCGGCCATCTAGGAGAGTTAGTAGCATGAGACTTCAAGCTTATTTATCGCAGGCGGGGATCGCAAGCCGCCGGAGCGTGATCGAAGAATTAGAAGCGGGTAAAGTAAAAGTGAACGGAGACGTGGTCCGCATTCCGTCTTATCCCATTTATCCGGGCAAGGACGAAGTGACTTTTGAAGGCCAGCCCGTGACGCTTTCCTCAAATAAAATTTATTTCATCTTCAACAAACCGCGTGGTGTCATTACGACCACCGAAGATACGCACGGCCGGAAAACTGTTATGGATTTCTTTAAGCACGTTAAGGAACGTCTTTATCCCGTGGGCCGGCTCGATCAAGACACAACCGGTCTTCTTTTGATCACGAATGACGGAGATTTGGCGAATAAACTGATGCATCCGAGTTTCGGGATCACAAAAGTTTACGAAGCTTTAGTGGACCGGCAAGTGACTCCCGAAGAAGTGGAAAAATTAAAAACAGGCGTGACGATCAAAGAAGAAACCGGCGAAGAATTCAAAACAGCTCCGTGTGAAATCAAGGTTTTGAACGCGCGGGATGGAAAGTGCAAAGTGGAAATTGGTATTCATGAAGGCCACAAGCGCCAGATCCGGCTGATGTTCAAAGCCGTGGGCGTGAATGTGATTTATCTCCACCGGAAATTTTACGGCCCTCTTAATTTAAAAGGACTAACGCCGGGTAAATTCCGCCCCCTCAATAATCAGGAAGTCATGTCCCTGAAAAGAATGGTGAGCGGTGAAACTTCTCCTCAGAGACAAGAACGCCCGGCAGGTGAAAGACCGCCGCGGAATAATTTTCCTCGCCGGCCCCGACGTCCCTTCCGGCGTCCCAGGCCTCAAACCGGTTCCTCCGAACCCAAAGAAAAGACCAATGATCAAGGAAAAGAAAGTAGCTGAATCCCGCACTGAAATGAGCCAATTGATGATGCCGCAGCATTCAAATATTGCGGGAACGGTTTATGGCGGCCAAATTCTTTCCATCGCAGATAGCGCGGCCTATGTTTGCGCGGCGCGTCATGCGGGCCCTCGTTGCGTGACGGTTTCAGTGGATCAAGTTGATTTTCGCGAACCGATTAAAATTGGCCAGCTCGTGACATTTCGAGCTTCGGTGAATTACGTCGGGAAAACGTCGATGGAAATCGGAATTCGAATTGAAGCGGAAAATTTGGAAACCGGCGAAAAGCGCCATACCAATTCTTGTTACTTTACCATGGTTGCTCTGGATGCGGCCGGTAAGCCAACCGAGGTGCCGCGTTTAATTTGTGAAACGGAAAGTGAAAAAAGAAGATTTCGCGAAGGTCAGATCAGAAGGGAACACGCGAAAGAATTATCGGAAAAAAGAAAAAAACTTAATCTTTAGAATAAGCGACGTAGGCCTCAGGCCCTTCCCACACCACAACTTCTTTCAGTTCTGATTTTTCCCGGATTTCAGGACGGTTCAGTTCATCAAAAAACCACTTCGCAATGTTTTCAGAAGTCGGATTGATTTTGTCAAACGGTGAGACTTCGTTAATGTAGCGGTGATCGAATCGGGAGGCGAGCTGGCGGATTGCTTTTTCCACATGAACATAGTCGACGCCGATGTCTTCATGGTCCAGTGATTTGCACTTGAATTTCGCTTCTACTTTCCAGGAATGGCCGTGAAGGGGCTCCGGCGCGCCTTTATATAAGCGGAGATTATGGGCGGCTTCAAACCTGGCTTCGACTCGTATGATAAATTTTTCAGACATATGGACAAACAATTCCGGCTATTGTATATTATCTTCCTTATCTCTTCAATTGATTGGTCTTACGCCGTTGCGTTTGAAAGGAAGCTAAGTTATGGCTGCTAATACGTTTACAGATCAAAATTTTAAAACCGAAGTGCTGGACTCCCAAGTTCCCGTTCTCGTTGATTTCTGGGCTGAATGGTGCGGTCCCTGCAAAATGCTCGGCCCTATAGTGGAAAAAATCGCGAAAGATTATTCCGGAAAATTAAAAGTCGGCAAACTGAATGTTGACGACAATTCCGAAACTCCCCAGCAATATGACGTTCAAGGCATTCCCACGATCATCGTGTTTAAAGACGGCAAGCTCGCCAATCGGATCGTCGGTTATCAGCCGGAAGATAAGCTCAAAAGCGCGATCGATTCAATCCTGTAATTATCCACGCTCACACGTTTAGTATGGAAGCTCAAATGGAAATTACTCTCCCTGTCTTAGGCAGCAATGGATATCCGCTTCAGGACGGCGCCGTTTACGGGCCGATCCACTCCCGCCGGTTTGGTAATTCACTCGGCATCAATCCGCTTCCCGTCACTTATAAATTTTGTGATTTTGATTGCGTGTATTGCCAATACGGCTGGACACCGCGCCCCGGAAATAAAATTCCGAAGACCGATGAGAAATTAAAACCGCTCGGTGTTCTGCTCCAAGAAATCGAAACTTCATTTATCAAATTCAAACAAGACGGAGTTCCCATTCACGTCGTGACCATTGCCGGAAATGGGGAGCCGACGCTTTATCCGGATTTTTTTAATTTAACACGCGGTATTTTAAATCTTCGCGATCAATATTTCCCCGGCGTCAAAGTCGGAATCTTGTCCGATTCTTCCCAGGCCCATCGTCCGGAAATCAAACAGGCATTGGAACTCTTAGATGAGCGCTGTATGAAACTCGATGCGGGCGATTCGGAAACCATTGAGGAAATTAATAAACCCGCCGGCGGCTTTAATTTGAAAAGAACCTTAGAAGCGCTGCGCAATTTGTCTGATGTGACAATCCAAAGCATTTTCATCGCAGGCAGCTATGACAATACGAAGCAAAAGCAAATTGACGATTGGATTGAAGCGGTCCGGACCGTCAAACCGGCTTCCGTTCAAGTCTATACCATTGACCGTCCGCCCGCAGACGGCGGAATTAAAGAAGTTCCTTTAGCGAAACTGAATGAAATCGCCGAATTGTGTCAGAAACGCACCGGCATTAAAACAGAAGTGTTTGACTAGGAGGATTTGAATGACTATTC
>OBEQ012324836.1_pt1 | contig 37505 bp, 35 predicted proteins | sample 1670901 | NCBI WGS metagenome assembly OBEQ01 (sample SAMEA104232315, study PRJEB22302) | groundwater metagenome | biome: forest; feature: aquifer; material: groundwater | place: USA | collected 2011-08-07 | depth 5.4 m | reverse complement strand
GTAATCTGAAGATGTTGCAAAACTATGTGAAAAACCAAGGTATGAAGAACTACCGACAGATACACCAACAGAGTTTATTTTTGTCACCGAAGGGTATGTAACCACACATACCCCGACCGCTTGGCGGCGGGGTGGTTGATTATATACGTGGTATTAAAAAAAGAAAGACTTCTCCAATTGGAGAAGTCTTTCGGCATACTGCACCTACTGTGCAGAGCGCTTTCCTCAACAACTTTTCTCTGTTGTCGCCAGTGGCGGTGAAGGTTTACTCGTTGTTGTAAGGCATACGTAGACTACCATTCCCCATGTTGCAACGATAACGTCGTGAGCTGCTTGTGTAAGGGACCAGTGAATGCCGAGCAGATAATCCATGCAGATTAGAAAAAAACTCGCCAAGATAGTTACAGCCAAACGTGTTGTACTCATCTCTTTATCTCCATGAAAGCGATTGTGCTACGACTGGGGGAAATATAGAGAAGGAGAGAAACATTGTCAAATGAGCAGGCTTACGCACGCTTAAGCTCTAAAAAAGTATATGGCGGTATGTGCTCCTGATGCTCCTTCTCAAATATTTTTTTACTGAACATGCTGTAATCAGGAAAATACACATCTCCTTTCGCATCATCTTCAACAAGTGTTAGATACAATTTATCTGCGAGAGGTAAGGCGCTCGCAAATACTTGTCCTCCGCCGATAATGAATATTTCATCCACCTTTTCTTTTTTTGCGAGCGCAAGGGCTTCTGCGAGCGAATGTACGACAGAAGCTCCATTAACAGCATATGCAGGATCATGAGAGAGGATAATATTTGTGCGATTGGGCAGTAATCGCCCGATAGACTCGTATGTTTTACTCCCCATGATGATAGGGTGGCCAAGCGTGATTTTTTTAAATCGCTTTAAATCAGCACTGATTTTCCAGAGAAGGTCGTTATCGCGCCCCATGGCGCGAGTTTTGGCACCGATGGCTGCGACCAAGCTTATTTTAGGAGTATCAAGCATATTTCTTTTTATACCACTTGGAAACACAGTTGTCTCCTTTGTGGCAAGACCCCGTTTTTTCATACACCCTCCGTCCCGGATTTCGGATCAGTTTCTCGTCGTTCCATTTCCTTTTGAAAGAAAGTTCTGGGAGGCATTCCGAGTGCTGAATGTATACGTTTCGTATTGTAATAATGGATATATCTACCAATAGCTTCAATCAAAGTTTCAATAGTTTGATGTCGTGAAGGTTTTCCAAATTCTAATTTGAATTTGTCGTAAAACGATTCTTGATGACCATTGTTCCATGGTTTTGCTTTGGGAGAATGTGAAGGAAGTATCTTGTGTGTCACAAGCCATTCAATACAGGCATGAGCGGTATATTCACTTCCTTGATCAGAGTGGAAAATATGTGAATGCGTACTTCTCTTTCGCACTGCTTCTTCCAAGACGTCGAGGACTAATTGAGTTGTGTGATGTAATCCAATTTGCCAACCGATGACCTCACGAGTGAATCGATCAATAACTGTGGCAAGGTACACCTTGCTTCCATGAAAGTGGAGTTCGGTAAAGTCACCTGACCAGATGACGTTCGGTGCAATGGGAGAAATGCCTTTGGTTCTGTTCGGCACTCCACTAACCGATTTGTTACGGCCATATTTTCGCTTTTTGTGTTTAATCTTCGGTTGTATACCAAACTTCATCATCACCCGATGTGCCCGGTTTTTGCCAATACCCAAATCAATGGCAATGCGCCGATAGCCATATGCAGGATGTGATGTTGTCGTGTGCACAATACGATCACGGAGCATTGTATCCTTCATAGGCTGTTTTGGAATGTAGTAGAGATTCGATCGTGAAATTCCTAACGATCGTGCCAGAGCACTCTTTGAAAGTTGTTTGTCCACAAGATCACGAGCTAAGAAAGGGGCTTTTCTTTTTCTTCTGGTGGAGAACCATTTCACCAATGATTGCTTTCAACTCCTGATTCTCTTGTTTCAATCTCTGCACTTCGGTCGATGAGGTGTGCCCATTTCTTGTTTGTTTCCTCATCCACTTCCTGATCGTGTCTTCAGTTATTAAAAATGTTTTTGCTGCATCAGAAATGCTCATTCCTTCATCCTTGATTGAAGAGAGAATCTTTGCTCGTTGTTCCGGACTCACATGTGTCGCCATGATATTTTTGTATTAATCAGAACTCTCTAAGCGGAGCACTGACCTGTACAGTATATCGGGGTCATGCCATTGCGCGTGTTTTTTGCGCACGATATACTTTTTGTATAGTAACTTTTCTCCTCATACTTATGCATACGTACGAAATAGAAATTAAAAGCCTCCTTGGGTCTTCTGAAAAAGCAAACAAAGTGCTCGACAACATGCGTGCGCTGGATCCAGAAACGAAACTGACAAAAGAGAACAAGCAGCTTAATCACTATTTTATTGGCGGTGATATTTGTCGATTATGTGAGCTTGCATCAGCGTTATTTTCAGAAAATGCGCAGACGCGCCTCAAAAAAATTGCAGTTGACGGAAAGGAATTTTCTATTCGAAGTCGGCAGCAAAACGAGAAAGTACTTTTGGTGATCAAGGCCTCTATTGATGATACAACGAGTGCGAATGGCATCGCTCGCATTGAGTTTGAGGAGCAGGTGCCGAAAACGTTTGATGAGCTCGACAAAGTGCTTCTTTCTGCAGGATATACCTATCAGGCGAAATGGTCGCGTGAGAGGGAAGAGTATCTCTGTAAAGGTATTACGGTCTGTCTTGATAAAAATGCAGGATATGGCTATGTAGCAGAATTTGAAAAGATGGTGGACTCTGCTGCAACGGCTGAATCTGCACAAAAGGAGCTGCGTGGTCTCATGGCTGAATTGGGAGTTGTCGAACTGCCGCAGGATCGTCTTGAACGAATGTTTGCATACTACAATAAAAATTGGCCGGATTATTACGGGACAGAAAAGATTTTCACTATTGAATAAAATCTTATGTTTCTCTCAGACATAGACATTCAAAAAGCGATAGCAAATAAGGAAATCCGAATCGATAATTTTGATTGGAATCGTCTTCAGCCTGCGAGCTATGATATTTTGCTTGGCAATAAATTCATACTGACAGAAACGCATAATAATGAATTTATCGACCCACACAAGAAAATATTTCCGAAGACGCGCGAAGTACAAATTGCAGACAATGACCGATTCATTTTGCATCCTGGCATAAGCGTGCTTGGCACATCACATGACTTTTTTGGTTCTGATGCATATCTCATACAGCTCTCGGGGAAGAGCTCTCTTGCTCGGATCGGTCTGATTGTGCACAACACAGCAGGTCTCATTAATCCCGGGCACTTTTTGAATATTACACTCGAACTCTATAACCTAAACAATGTGCCAATCATCTTGCGGCCAAAGATGGAGATCGCTCAGATCACATTTTCAAAAATGTCATCACCAACCGTGCGGAACTATAAGGAAACTGGCCGCTATAGCGATGCGAATTGGGCGGGTGCGGTTGCTCCTAAAAAACGTATAATAACTAAAAAATAGTATGAGCGACCGACATCCCGAATATCAATATCTGGATCTCATGCAAGATGTTCTCGAGAATGGTTCTGACAAGGAACTGTTCTTTAATGATGTGGTCTTAGAGGAATACAATAAACGTGATGAGAAACCGCCGTCCATTCGATCTGTATTCGGCAGGCAGATTCGTTTTGATCTTGATAAAGGATTTCCGCTTGTAACGACGAAGAAAACTTTTTGGCGGGGGATTACCACGGAGTTGCTATGGTTTCTTTCCGGAAGTTCAAACATAAAACCACTTATTGATCAGAATAATCATATTTGGGATGAATGGGCCTGGAAACACTACCAGATGTGGTGTTCACCGGATACTTTCGATAGTAACATGACACAGGAGAAGTTTATTCAGAAACTTATTGATTTGCCAGCAGACGATTCATTTGTGAAGAAATGGGGAGATGTCATTACAATCTATGGTCGAATGTGGCGACGTTGGCCGGCAAAGGATGGTCGTGAGATTGACCAGCTTGGCTGGGCGATTGACGGTCTTAAAAAGGCGCCACACCGCAAGTCGTATGTAGTGAATGCATGGAATCCTGACTTTATTTATGAGATGGCATCAGAAGGACAAAAATCACATGTGCCGCCGTTTTGTCACACAATGTTTCAATTCCAAGTCGATCATGGGAGGCTAAATCTTGGTTTATATCAGCGTTCTGCAGACCTTTTTCTTGGCGTGCCATTCAACATTGCAAGTTATGCACTCTTACTCCTTATGGTTGCGCATGTGACCAAGATTCCGGCAGGGGAATTTGTCCATTCGTTTGGTGATGTGCACATATACTCAAACCATTTCGATCAAGTGAAAAAACAGCTAGCCCGTATGCCGCTTGGATTTCCGACGGTGAAGCTCAATCAAGCTGTTACTGATATTGATAATTTTACTCTTGCAGATATTACTCTTGAGGGCTATGAATCACACCCACCACTCAAGGCTGAAATTGCTGCGATCGGTGGTTTTAATGAGGGGGATCGAAAGAAACACATAACCGTTTGATATTTACTATGATCTGACAATAGACAATCCAATCTATTATCTCTTTAGCCTTTTTGTCATGGAAAAAAAATATCAAAAAATAGAAAAAGAAGATTCAGCAGTATACGAAGCGCTTCTTGGCGAGGAAGAACGCGAAGCTGATGGTCTCGAGCTCATTCCGTCTGAAAATTATGTTTCGCAAGCAGTACGTGAGGCGCTTGGGTCCGTGTTGACCAACAAATATTCAGAAGGATATCCGGGCGCTCGTTATTATGGAGGACAGGAATTTACGGACGTCGTGGAGAGGCTCGCAATTGAGCGTGCGTGTCAGTTGTTTGGGGCGAAATTTGCAAATGTGCAGCCGCTCTCTGGCGCTCCGGCGAACCTTGCAATGTATTTCGGACTTCTCAATCCTGGCGACACGGTGCTTGGTATGGATCTTTCTCACGGAGGACATCTTACCCACGGACACCCTGTTACAGAGATCACGAAAGTGTTCAGATTCGTTCGCTATAAGATGAAGAATGTTGAGACGGGCGAGATCGATTACGATGAATTGCGCGAGACAGCGTTGCGTGAAAAACCAAAGATTATACTTGCCGGTTTTTCGGCATATTCGCGTGAGCTTGCGTATGAAAAATTTGTTGAGATTGCAAACGAAGTCGGGGCGTACACCGTCGCTGACATGGCGCATATCGCGGGTCTCATTGCAGGCAAAGCAGTACGCAATCCATTCGATGCCGGTTTTGATGTAATGACAACAACGACACACAAGACACTTCGCGGTCCGCGCGGCGGCATGATTTTGGTGCGAGAAGACGAGGGGCTTATCAAAAAGATCAATAAAGCGGTATTTCCAGGCTTGCAGGGAGGACCGCATATGAACAATATTGCTGCGAAGGCAGTATGTTTCTATGAAGCGCAGCAGCCAGCATTTGCGGACTATGCTCTACAGGTACTCAGGAATGCGAAAGCAATGGAAGAAGTATTGCGTGAAAAGAATATCCGCATGATCGGTGGGGGGACATCAAACCATCTTATTCTCGCGGACGTGTATGGTTCACTGCATATTTCAGGAAAAGTTGCACAGACGGTTCTTGATGAAGTTGGCATAACCGTGAATATGAATGCGATTGCAGATGATGTTCGAAAGCCGCTTGATCCGTCAGGGATCAGATTTGGAACGCCGGCAATGACAACGCGCGGATTTAAGGAGGAAGAGAGCAAAATGGTTGCACGCATTATGCTCGATGCTCTCTATCATCGCGAAAGTGTGCATCGGAAACAGGAACTTCGCAAAGAGGTGCAAGATTTGTGCAGAAGTCATCCTGTGCCAGATTCATTTTTGTAAGAACCTATCCACTATCTAATGCCGTAGTGAAATGATCAAAATTCGTTGCGAAAATTGCGTATTTTGAGGAAGCATAGGGCTATGTTGACGAAAAAGACGCAATTTGCAGCTCGAAGACGCAGTGTCGAAGAGACGGCACGAAAAAATCCGTACCCTTTGGAAGAACGTGTCGAGAAAGAGTTTCGTGGTTCGGAGTATTGTATAGTTACAATAGTGTGTTTTTTGAATGCCTACAGAATATCTGATACATTAGGGGGTACTGTATGGAAATGAGAAAATCAAAAGGAAAGTTTATCGTTCTTGAGGGAGGAGATGGCACGGGTAAAAATACCCAGATCGATCTTCTTAAAGATCATTTTGGCACCAAAGAGTTTCTTTATACGGAGGAACCGGGTGGATCTCGTCTTGGAAACAAGATTCGCGAATGGGTTACGCTCCATGAAGAAAATCCAATGTGTATGGAAGCGGAGCTCCTCCTTTTTAGCGCGTCGCGCGCGCAGCATGTTCACGAAAAGATTGCTCCTGCGCTTTTGCTCGGGATCAATGTTATTTGTTCTCGTTTCTCACTCTCGACCATTGCTTATCAGCTCTACGGCAGAGAGCAATTGAGTTATCTTGAAGCGTTTTTTCATATTGACCAGTTTGCTGTGGGAAAAACAAAACCGAATTTGTACATTTTGCTTGATGCTGATCCGCAGGTCGGCCGTGTTCGGCAGGATACTCTTGGTTTTGAAAAAGATCGTATCGAAAATGAAGCGTTTGCGTTTCATGAGCGTGTTCGCGCAGGATATCTTGCAGCATTACCCCCGGCGCCCTATGGTGTGAGTGTTGATGCGGATCGACCGCGGCAGCGAATTAGTACGGATTTAATCACCATCATTGCGAGTTGCATTACAAATTCGGAAACCCCAACGTTTCATCATCACACACAGGATGCTATTGTGCGTGGTTTTTCTCTCGACAGTAATCTTAAGGACCCTGTTTGGTAGGCGCGAAAACCCATCCTCATCCGGATGGGTTTTTTATGCTATGCTAGGCCTATGATTCGCGACGAAATTAAGAAAAAGATACATGAAGCTCTTCAGGCGGATGGACTGGTTGAAGCTGATATTATCCTTGAACACCCAGCAGATTGGGCACACGGCGATTATGCAACGAATATCGCGCTTGTTTTGGAAAAGCGAAGCGGCAAAAATCCGCGTGAACTTGCAGGTCGACTGGCTGAAAAATTACAAGGAAACCGCGGTGAAAATATTGAAAAAATAGAGGTCGCAGGACCTGGATTTATCAATTTCTATCTTACAAAGTGTTTTTTTACTCAAAGCACAAAGGAGATCGTAAATGATGCCAAAGGTTTTGGGAGGAATTCTCGCCTATCAGGAAAAAAGATACTGGTCGAATATACTGACCCCAATCCATTTAAAGTTTTCCATATTGGGCATCTGATGACGAATGCAATCGGTGAGTCTTTGGTGCGCCTCTTTGAATACAATGGAGCGGAAGTGCGCCGAGCTAATTATCAAGGTGATGTTGGTCTCCATGTGGCGAAAGCGATTGCTTCCAAGTTGCGTTCTGGCGTGGTTTGGATGACCGCTGCGGACATTGGTGCATCATATGTGCAAGGTGAAGAATTATTTGCAAAAGAGCCGGAATATGTTCAGGAAATTAACAAGAAAGTATATGACAAGTCAAACGATGCGGTAAATGATGCCTATCAGGAAGGAAGAACGATCTCGCTCGCTGCATTTGAGGAAATTTACAAGTTACTTGGGACGAAATTTGATTTCTATTTTTTTGAATCAGAAGTTGCAGAAGCGGGGAAAAAGATTGTTGAGGAATATTTGAAAAGGGGCGTATTTGAGAAGAGCGAAGGAGCTCTCATTTTCAGAGGAGAACAGTATGGGCTTCATACTCGTGTTTTTCTTACAAAAGAAGGCCTGCCGCCCTATGAAGCAAAAGATCTAGCTCTCGCGGTACGCAAATTTAGTACATATCCCTACGATCAGTCGTTTGTGATCACGGCATCGGAGCAGAATGCGTATTACGCTGTTGTATGCCAGGCGATGAGCTTTATTAATCCGGAATTGGCACATAAAACTATCCAGATCGGACACGGCATGATGCGTGTTGCAAGTGGGAAAATGTCGTCGCGCAAGGGGAATGTTGTGACAGGAGAGTCGCTTTTGCGCGATGCGATAAGGACTGCGACAGAAAAGATACGCGACGAAGAAATGAGTGAGGTTGAAAAGCGCGAAATTGCAGAGTGTGTTGGTGTTGGTGCCCTCAAATTTGCGATACTGAAGCAGCAGACAAGAAGCGATATTGTATATGACGAAGATCGTTCATTTTCGCTCGAGGGGGACTCTGGACCGTATCTGCAATATGCCGCAGTTCGTGCATACGCAGTGCTCTCGAAAGCGGCGAATGCAGGCATCGTGTATTCATTTGAAAAGACAGACGAAATACATGACATTGAGCGTTTACTTTATCAATTTCCTGAAGTTATTGAACGTGCATCCCTTGAGCACGAACCGCACCATATTGCGACGTATTTAATACAGGTTGCGGGGAGCTTCAATAGTTTCTATGCTTCCCAAAAAATCATCGATAAGGGAGAGGCTGCACCGTACCGGCTTGCACTTACAAAAGCAACCTGCGTCGTTTTGAAGAATGGACTGTATGTTCTTGGTATTCGATTGCCAGAAAAAATGTAATGATCGGTACCTTGTGTTTTTGGTGGGCACCATTACAATGGGCTAATATATGGCTATTAAAGATACTCAAAAGGGGTCTGAAACGAGTGTGGTTGGCGTAGAGCCGAAACGGTCAAAAATTGCGGAGAGAGAAGAAGAACTTCTTGAATTCTGGCGCAAGCAAAGTATTTTCAAAAAGAGTCTAGAAAAAGAAGCGCCGAAAGGCGAGTTTGTTTTCTATGAAGGTCCTCCGACTGCAAACGGTCGTCCTGGAATCCATCACATCGAAGGGCGTGCATTCAAAGACGTGATTCCTCGGTACAAAACAATGCAGGGGTACCATGTACGTCGCAAAGGAGGGTGGGATACGCACGGCCTTCCTGTGGAATTACAAGTTGAGAAGGAGCTTGGACTGACATCAAAAAAAGATATTGAAAAATATGGCATCGTTGAATTTAATCGCAAATGCCGCGAGAGCGTTTGGCAGTATATGCAAGAATGGCAGAAATTCACTGATAGAATTGGTTTTTGGGTTGATCAAGAAAATCCGTATATAACCTACGAGCCCTCATATATTGAATCAGTGTGGAATATTTTAAGCGAAGTGCACAAAAAAGGACTCATATGCAAGGACTACAAAGTGGTGCCGTGGTGTCCTCGCTGCGGCACAGCGCTCTCAAGCCATGAACTTGCACAGGGATATGCGACAGTTAAGGATATATCTGTCTACGTGAAGTTTCGCGTAAAGAATCCAACCGAGCATAAGCTGCCTGAAAATACCTATATTGTTGCTTGGACGACGACCCCATGGACGCTTCCGGGAAACGTTGCTCTTGCTGTTGGTAAAAATATTGTATACACGATCGTTGAGCAGGACGGCGAGTCTCTTATTGTTGCGAAAAATCTGCAAGAAAAAGTTTTTGGAAACACCGTGTCTGGTGCAGAATTCTCTGCGGAACAATTGATCGGTCTTGAGTATGAACCTCTGTACCCATATTTGCGGAAAGCACTGCCTTCAAAGGAAGAGGAAAAATTGCAAAATGCATATAAAGTATATGCTGCTGATTTTGTGGGCTCTGAAGACGGCACTGGTATTGTGCATACTGCGGTAATGTATGGTGCGGACGACTTTGCCCTCGGTACTGCAGTTGGTTTGCCGAAAGTACATCTTATAAACGAAACCGGAGAATTTATTTCAGAAACTGATTTTCTTGCAGGAAAAAATGTTCGCGACGTGGCAATTGATATCATAAAGGACCTGCATGAACGCGGGCTTTTACTGAAAAAAGAGAAGATCGAACATACGTACCCGCATTGCTGGCGTTGCAAAACACCCCTCATCTACTTTGCGCGGGATTCATGGTATATCCGCATGTCTGCGCTCAAGGAAGAACTGGTCAAAGAGAATGCTCAAATTCACTGGGAGCCGGAACATATTCGCGATGGCCGTTTTGGCGAATGGCTCCGTGAAATCAAAGACTGGGCGATCTCGCGCGAGCGCTATTGGGGAACTCCTTTGCCGTTTTGGAAAAACGCAGAGGGAAAGCTTGTCGTGATCGATTCTGTTGCAACGCTTAAAAAATATACAAAAAAGTCAGGAAATATCTATACGATCATGCGCCATGGAGAGGCGGATAATAATGTGGCAAATGTACTCTCTGCGCGAAAAGAGAATGCACATCATCTTACCGTTCTTGGAAAAGAGCAGGTTGCAGGTACGGCAGAGAAATTAAAAGATCTGAAGATTACGAAGATCGTTGCGTCGCCCTTCATGCGAACGCAAGAAACGGCGCGAATTGTGGCTGAAAAAATAGGCATATCTGCGGCAGACATCAGTACTGATGATCGACTTTCTGAATACAATGTTGGTGATTTTGATGGTAAGAGCACCGATGCTGATGATGCATTCTATACGAGCGATATGGAGCGTTTTGAGAAGCCGTGTCCGAATGGCGAGAGTCTCGCAGATATCAAGCGGCGAACGGGAGATATGCTCTATGAGCTGGAGGAAAAATATGAAAATGAACATATTCTCATCATTTCCCATAGTACGCCGCTCTGGATGCTCTATGCCGCAGCGCATGGTCTAGCACGAAAAGAGGCGATTAAAGTACGGAGCGATATAGCAGGAGATTTTATTATTACTGCTGGTTTTGAAAAACTGGATTTTACACCCCTTCCCCACAATGAAGAGTACGAGCTCGACCTGCATCGGCCATATATTGACGAGCATGTTTTGATCGATGAAAACGGAAATCAGTTGGCGCGTGTTCCTGAAGTTTTGGATGTCTGGTTTGATTCCGGAGCAATGCCCTTTGCGCAGGATCATTATCCGATGGATAACAAAGAATGGATTGAGGGCGCAGGCTTTCCAGCCGACTATATTGCCGAAGCGATTGATCAGACGCGCGGGTGGTTCTATACGCTCCATGCCATTGGTATTCTCATGGGCCGTGGCAAAGCATACAAGAACGTCATCTGTCTCGGGCATATTCTTGATGCTGAAGGAAAAAAGATGTCAAAATCGCTTGGCAATGTGGTGAATCCGTGGGAGATGATGGACAAATATGGTGTTGATGCGCTGCGATTTTGGATGTTTACGGTGAATCAGCCCGGTGAATCAAAAAACTTTGATGAAAAAACGGTCGACGAGATCATTAAAAAAGTATTTAACCCGCTTCTTAATGTGATGCAGTTTTATGACTTGTATGCGGAAGGGGATGTTACTGCGCACGCAAAAAGTGCGCATGTACTTGATCGATGGATCCTTTCTCGGCTGCGGGTGTTTTCCGCACATGCCACGAGAGATCTGAATGACTTCCGTCTTCTTGAACCTGCGCGCGGTATCCGTGATTTTATATTGGACTTTTCACAGTGGTATATTCGACGTTCGCGTGATCGCATGAAGAGCGATGATGCAGCTATGCGGCAAGATGCTCTTGCGACCACGCGTTACGTTCTATTAGAGCTTTCAAAGATGATGGCTCCGCTCATGCCATTTTTAGGCGAGCATGTGTATCAGCATGTTAAAAAAGAGAATGATGTGGAAAGTGTTCACCTTGCTGCCTGGCCGGAGCAGAAAGAAGAAGCTTCTGACAAGGAACATATCGATGCTATGGCTATTGCACGAGCGCTTGTGTCGGTTGGTCTTGAAGCCCGTGCCAAGAGTGCGATTAAGGTTCGCCAGCCCCTCGGAAAAGTAGTTTACAAAACAGATGATGGAAAAGCTCCCGCTGTTTGGGGTGCGGATGCAGGCGCATTCATAAAAGAAATGCAGGAAGAATTAAATGTTAAAGAGATCGAATTTCGAAGCGATATTTCATCTGGTTGCGAGCTTGATACAAACCTAACACAAGAACTTCTTGAAGAAGGCACTATGCGCGAAATTATCCGTATGATCCAGGATGTGCGGAAGAGGCTTAATTTGAAGCCGAAGGATACGGTCATTGTTACCTATGAGGGAGGCGATAGAGAGAAAGAAGTGCTCGGCCGCTTTGAAGAGCGGATCCGAAAAACTGCTCTTGTCCGTGAATTTAGGCCCGCAAATGTGACTGATGGCGAGAAAGTTGAAATGAATAATCTTAAATATACTCTCAAGGTTTCTACCTAGAATTGCATGTCTCACCTGGTATATAGAAGCGAAGGAATGGTTCTTGGCGGAACGGGATTCGGTGAAGCAAATCGCTATGTAACTATTTTTACGCGTGATTTCGGAATGATCAATGTGCGGGTTCAAGGTATCCGTACGGTACAGTCTAAATTTCGTCTGCACCTTGAAGATTATGCAATCTCGTATATAGGTTTCGTGCGCGGGCGGGAAGCTTTACATCTGACCAATGCGCTTAAAGTGTGCAATATCGATACCAATCTTGCGGGAAAACCTGTTGCACGGCGTCTTGCAGCGCAACTTCTTTCTTTGCTCAAACGCCTTGCTCCTCCGGATGAACCGCATCCGGCAGTGTATGATGAAGTGCGCAATGTATTCGAACATTTCTTTACAACGACGGGAAATACCCGGGAAATGCGCACGATCGAACATATTTGTGTTGCACGAATATTGCACGCATTCGGCTATTTTTCTTCTGAAGAGCCGCTCTCCGAGCTTTTTAGAGAAGAACCAATGAGTCCCCCAACGCTTGTTTTTGCGGAAGAGAGGCAGAAAGAAATACGCAATGAGATCAATCGTTCTCTTCGGTTAACACACCTATGAATGTTCGTAGTTCTCTACAGCCAACAGGTAAGTGTATGCAAAAATACTGTATAATACATGATACATAACTCGTATGGAGGAGAAAGAGGAAAGTGATGACAAATCTATTGATCCAAAGGATGAAAAACTCGGGCGTATAGAGCACCTTGAGCAGGGTTTGTATTCTCGGCGGTCAGAGCTTGTGGCACGGGCCCGGCATCGGCTGCTTTCACGCCACGGTGAGATCAAGGGAGAGTGGGAACATGATGAAAAACATGACAAAGTAACTCCTATGACGTATAAACCTCGACAGAAAGGAAAATTTGCGGCGAGAACATTTCTACTCTTGTCGTTCGCTTTTTTTCTTGTTGCGGCAGGGGTTTCAGCGTACCTATATTTTATTGATATACACACAATTACACCGGATAATATCGATATCGGCATTTCTGGTCCGACTACGGTGGACGGCGGCGACGAAGCTTCCATCCAAATTTCAATAACGAACAATAATACGACCGACCTGCTTTTGGCAGACTTGCTTGTTGAATATCCGCCAGGAACTCGATCAGCGACAGATATAACAAAAGAGTTGCCTCGTATTCGCGAAAGTATTGGCACGGTCCGCTCAGGGGAGAGCATTCAGAAGGTTGAACGTGCAGTGCTCTTTGGAGCGGAAGGAAGCGCGCAGTCGATCGTGGTTACGATTGAGTATCATATCCTTGGGTCAAATGCGACCTTGTATAAAGAAAAAACATATGAGGTTCTTCTTGGAAGTTCACCTGCCGGCCTGACGGTTAAAACGGTGAAGAAAGCAAATTCCGGCCAGGAAATAGAGCTCAATGTCGAGCTGGTATCAAATGCAAGTGTTGTTACGAAAGATGTGCTTCTTGTTGGTGACTTTCCGTTCGGTTTTTCATTTATTAGCGCGTCTCCACGGCCGACATTTGGAACGAATGTCTGGCGTATCGGGGATTTGCCGCCGGAAGGGAAACAGAAGATTAAGATACTCGGGACAATCGCAGGACAGGACGGTGATGATCGAGTGTTTCGATTTGCCACGGGAATTCAGCCTGATGCTAATGAACGTGTCATTAATACGCCGCTCATGACTGCGATCCAGTCGGTGCGCATTGAGCGGCCGTTCATTGGCGTTGATTTTTCTGTTGGTGAAAAGGTTGCTGACGAGCATATTGTCGATACGGGCAAGTCGGTTCGCGGAGAAATCAGATGGGTAAATAATCTTCCGACAGTTGTAGAAAATGCCGAGATCGAGGTGCGCATTGTTGGCGATGCCCTTGATAAAAGTTCAGTGGTATCTACGAACGGCTTTTATCGATCGATAGACAGTACACTTCATTGGGATGGTCAAACGAATTCGAGGCTTCGTTCGATCATTCCTGGTGAGAAGGACACATTAGTGTTTTCTTTTTCGACATTGCCGAAAAATTCTCCTATCATGGCTGCACTACGGAATCCTGAATTGACTCTCGAAGTCGCTGTTCGCGGACAAAGAATAGCTGAATCAAATGTGCCTGAAAAGCTTGCCTCAACAGCGGCGACGCGCGTTGTTGTCAATACAGATGCTTCGATTACGCCCCGTTTGACACGCGCTTCAGGCCCGTTTATAAATACTGGACCGCTGCCGCCACAGGCAGAGAAAGAAACAACGTACACGGTAACGTGGAGTTTAACCAATACGACAAATGAAATGTCGGGAGTAGAAGTTGTTGCGAACTTGCCGTCGTATGTGCGGTATATGAACATCATTCAGCCGACAACAGAGAGTGTGAGTTTCCACGAAGTTGGCGGCGTCGTTATTTGGAATGTGGGTACGCTTAAAGCAGGTGTGGGTGTAAATTCGGCACCGCGGGAAGTGTCTTTTCAGGTGGCGCTGACACCCTCTATTAGCCAGGTAGGCAGAGAAGTTAACGTGATGGGCGGCGCTGAATTAACGGGGAAGGATAGATCAACTGGGGTAGAACTTCACTTTGGCGCTACCAATCGTGTTTTGAGCACCCGTCTTTCTACGGAACCGAATTTCAAGCCTGAGCAGGCAATTGTTGTTAAATAAAAAGTTTGATGAATATTGCGATCTACTTTGTTGTCATCGGCGTCCAATTGCTCATCGTATAGGGAATACGCCTCGCAATTGGACGTTTCGACGCCTCGTAGCTCATCAATATTCATCAAACTTTCAAAACGATATGAACAAAGAACAGGATTTTTCGATACTTGACCGAATTGTGTCTCTTGCAAAGAGACGCGGTTTTGTCTATCCGGGATCTGAAATTTATGGAGGCTTGAGCGGAACATGGGACTATGGTCCGATGGGAGTCCGTCTTAAAAATAATATTAAGAATCTATGGTGGAAAAAGTTTGTTGATGACCGTACAGACATGTATGGTATCGATGCGGCAATTATTATGAACCCGCGGGCTTGGCAGGCAGTGGGACATGTTGACGGCTTCACGGATCCTCTGACTGAATGTATGAAGTGCAAGCGGCGGTTTCGTACTGACCATTTGGGAGCCAACGCAGAATCGAAAAAGTGTCCGGAATGTAGTGGCGAACTTGGAGAGTCTCGGCAGTTCAATATGATGTTTGAAACGCATGTTGGCGCGGTGCGGGATTCGTCCTCTGTTGCATATCTTCGTCCTGAAACTGCGCAGGGAATTTTTGTGAATTTTAAAAATATCATTGATTCTTTTCATCCAAAACTTCCATTTGGCATTGCACAGGTCGGCAAGGCATTTCGAAATGAGATCACGCCGCGAGATTTTCTCTTTCGAGTACGCGAGTTTGAGCAGATGGAGATTGAATATTTTGTGAAAGAGGGCGAATGGGAACAATATTTTGAGGTTTGGAGGAAGCTTGTACGCGAGTGGATAAAGAGCATTGGATTGGCGCAAAAAAATGTCCATGAGCTTGAGGTGGAGGGAACGGATCTTGCGCATTATTCAAAGAGGACAATCGACTTTGAATATTCTTTCCCGTTCGGACGGAAAGAGCTTTACGGCCTTGCGTACCGAACTGATTTTGATCTTCGTTCCCATAGTGTTGCGAGCTCCGTTGATCTTTCCTATCAGGATCTTGAAAGCGGCGAGCGCTCTATTCCGCATGTGATCGAGCCTTCCTTTGGAGTCGACAGAACATTTCTTGCAGTATTGCTTGAAAGTTATGCAGAGGACACTTTGGGAGGAGAAACTCGTACATATTTGAAATTGCCTGCGCATCTTGCTCCGATAACGGTTGCGGTCTTTCCGTTGTTGAAAAATAAGCCAGACCTTGTCGCGCGTGCGCGTGCGCTCCACGATACATTGCGCTCATACGGTTTGAGTACAGCTTTTGATGATAATGGCAACATTGGCAAACGGTATCGCCGCCAGGACGAGATCGGTACGCCGCTCTGTGTAACGGTTGATTTTACAACGCTCGAAGATGATACGGTTACGGTGCGCGATCGTGATACAGGAGCGCAGGAGCGAGTGAAATTCGATGAATTGCGGATGTATATTGAAGAGAGAACCTCACGGTCCTGAAAATTCGTTTCTCACAGGAGCAATATTTACCAAGCTCATGTGATATAATTTTGATATGGAGAAGGATTCAAAGAACGTCGTTGTAACCATCAAGGCGGAAACGATCTTCCGTGTGATGCTCATTTTGCTTTTAGCTGCCGGGATCTACTATTTTTGGGATCTTGTTCTGATTGTGCTCATGGCGGTTGTTATTGCGTCAGCAACAGAACCTGCAGTACTATGTTTTCGCAAGTTCAAGGTGCCGCGAATTGTTGCGGTGGTTATGATATATCTTAGCTTTGCCGTCGGCGTCGGAGCACTTCTTTTCTTCTTTGTTCCTGTTGTACTCGACGATGCAGCTTCGTTCCTCTCTACGATACCGGAATATCTTGACACGAAAGTACTTCTTGGACCACTGCGGGAATACAGTCCGCAAATACTGAAACCGGGAATTGACGGCTTGTCTCAAACTTTCTCATTGACCGAAGTTGTCAATGGTTTGCGTGCGACACTGACAGAGAGCTCTGGAGGCGTTTTCAAGATTTTGAGTGCGGTGTTCGGAAGTATTGTAAGTTTGATATTAGTCATCGTACTTTCATTTTATCTATCGGTACAGGATGACGGCGTGGTGGATTTTCTAAGTATCATTACTCCCACAAAGCACAAAAAATATATCATTGATCTATGGCGGCGTTCCCAGTATAAAATTGGCCGATGGATGCAAGGGCAGCTTTTTCTTGGTTTGATTGTGGGACTTATCGTGTATCTTATACTTGCAATACTTCGGGTTGAACATGCGCTTCTGCTTGCGGTGCTTGCAGCTGCGCTCGAGATCCTGCCTGTTTTTGGACCGATTCTTGCAGCAATCCCTGCGATGCTCGTAGTATTTATGAGCGGTTTTTACTATATTCCTGGGGGAGGACTTTCGGCAGTCTTGGTAATTGCAGGCAGCTATGTTCTTGTGCAGCAATTTGAGAACAATCTCATTTATCCGCTCGTTGTGCGCAAGGTGGTTGGTGTTCCGCCGATTCTCGTCATTATTGCGCTTATTATTGGTGCCCGACTGGCTGGATTTTTGGGAATCATACTGTCGGTTCCCATCGCAGCAGCGGTCATTGAATTTGTGCGAGATGTAGAACGAAAGAAAGTAGTCGAGGAGCAAGAACTTGAGGGTGGAACATAAAGAGTGTACTCTAGAGGGGCTTTTAATTTTGGCAAACTACTTCGTTACGGGGCCCCACTCGTATTTTGCTCAAAATTAAAAGCCCTTGGTTCGACCAGAAATCTGCAAAATTTATTTGATTAGAGATTATGAAAGGGAAGAATAATATATATCTAACAACGACACTCCCATATGTGAACGGGAAGCCGCATATGGGGCATGCGCTCGAGTTTGTGCAGGCGGACGTAATCGCGCGATATAAACGCGCGATGGGCTTTGAGGTGTTTTTTAATACAGGAACTGATGAGCATGGGCTCAAAATCTATCGCATGGCACAAGAGGAAGGGATTTCTCCGCAAGAATATGTTGATAGGAATGCAAAAGTATTTGACGAATTCCGTGTGCAACTCAACTTGAGTTTTGATAACTTTATACGGACGACCGATCCGAACCATAAAAGCGCAGCACAGGAGTTTTGGAAACGGTGTCTTAAAAACGGTGACATCTACAAGAAGATGTATTCAGTCAAATATTGCATTGGCTGCGAGCTCGAAAAGACTGACTCCGAACTTGTTGACGGAGAGTGTCCGCTTCATCCTGGAAAGAAACTTGAAAATATTGAAGAAGAAAACTATTTTTTTCGTTTTTCAAAATATCAGCAACTCCTTCTTGATATCTATTCGAGAAAAAGTGACTTCGTGATTCCAGAATCGCGGATGAACGAGATCAAACGATTTGCCGAAGACGGTCTCAAAGATTTCAGCATCTCGCGCATTAAGGAGAAAATGCCCTGGGGCGTTGCGGTGCCTGATGATGATGCGCATACAATGTACGTTTGGTTCGATGCACTTGTAAACTACATTTCTGCAATTGGTTGGCCGACAGATATGGAAAGATTCAATACATGGTGGCCAGTTGTGCAGTTTGCGGGTAAGGATAATCTTCGCCAGCAGTCGGCGATGTGGCAGGCGATGCTTCTTTCTGCCGGCCTTTCTCCTTCAGAAAAGATTATGATCCACGGTTTTGTAACGAGTAAGGGTCAAAAAATGAGCAAGAGTATCGGCAATGTCATTGATCCGCTCGATATTGTTGCCGAGTATAGTGTTGATGCGCTGCGGTATTATCTTGTACGGGAAATTTCGACATTTGAAGACGGCGATTTCACACATGAGCAATTTAAAGAGGCATATAATGCAAATTTGGCGAATGGCATTGGTAATTTGACCGCTCGGATTATGAAAATGGCGGAAACGTATCTTTCAAAGCCGGTTAGTGTGGGCGAGACAGCGTTTCTTCAAGAGTTTACGGATGCTCTTGATGTTTTTGACGTTCAAAAAGGGGCAAATATTGTGTGGGGATATATTGGGAAACTAGACAGATACATACAAGAGACCGAGCCGTTTAAACTTATTAAACACGACAAAGAAAAAGGGCTTGTGGTGATTGAGAAACTGGTAATTGATTTGCACGAGATCGCTCGTATGCTAGCACTGTTTCTGCCACAGACAGCGGAGAAAATAGAAACAGCGATCCGGGGCAATAAAATGCCCGAATCGCTGTTTGTGAGGAAATAGGTCTAAAGTTCAAGAGTTTTCAGTTTATTTTTTGTGTCAAGACGTTTGAGAGTTACTGTTTCTTGGCCGTGTGGATAGACAAGTATGGGTAGGCCTGCGCCCGGTTCGGCGAGGCGGGCAATACGTAGGGCAACTTGGTGAAGTGAGTCACAACCCCAAAGCTGTTGCAAGGCGTGAATATGAAATTCTTCGGCTCCCGCATCATTTTTAAAGACAACAAGTGACATGGCGTTTCCTTCGAATGATGTTGTTTTCATGTAATATTCTCTTTTGAATTTATCACAATATGGAAAAACCACAATTTTTTGACGTCCATACACACGTGCACTTTGCCGCCTACGACAAAGATCGAGAGGAGGTGCTTTCTCGCGCTCTTGCTGCGAGGACATGGATGGTGAATGTCGGTACCCAGCGGGATACTTCCCGTTCAGCAATTGAAATTGCAAAAAGGCTCGGGGAGGGAGTGTATGCTACGGTTGGGCTTCATCCAATACATACGGAGAAATCTCATCATGACGCAAAAGAACTCGGTGCGGACCAGGCATTTACATCACGCGGAGAAGAATTTGACTTTGAGCAGTATAAAAAACTTGCTGAAGAAGATGTTGTTGTCGCGATCGGCGAGTGCGGCCTTGATTATTACCGTTTGAGCGAGGGAACGAAAGAAAAACAATATGCGACGCTTCGCGGGCATATTGCCGTTGCACATGAAGTAGGAAAACCGCTCATGATCCATTGCAGGAATGCTTTTGATGATTTGATACCGCTTTTGAAAAGCGAACGACAAAACATGTTTCCAGAAGATCCAGGGATTATTCATTTTTTTACAGGTACGGTTGATCATGTCCGCGCACTTTTGGAGATCGGATTCTCTTTTTCTTTTGGTGGCGTGACGACCTTTACACACGATTACGATGACGCTCTTCGTTTCATTCCGCTTGAAAACATTCTTTCTGAAACTGATGCGCCCTATGTAACTCCTATTCCGTATCGTGGCAAGCGCAATGAGCCGCTGTATGTTAAGCACGTTGTTGAACAGATCGCCATGGTACGAAATGTTGATTTCGAGAATGTGCGTTGTGCACTTGTCGACAATGCATTTCGGATGTTTAGGTTTTAAAAAGAAACCGGCTCTGAATACAGGTATTCAGAGCCGGTTGTTTCTCTATGCGAGAGAATCACTGTTGTAGAGGAGGGGTATTTTGGGAAGATATGGCTGCACTAAAAAATATGCCAGTTCGTTTGTCAGTTTGTTCCAGAACGCGCGTCGCCTTCGTGGCCCCTCCATAAGAAGGTAGTCTGTCATGTTATGGCGTGTAAGCAGAAGCTCTCGATCATAGGTCGTTCCATACTGTGGTTCCTGACACATGCTGAGCGTATATTCGATCCAGGCGCAGTTTTGATGATCGTAAGGAATAGGAAATGTTGAGCTTGTGAAGCCTGACGGTGGGTGTTTTAGGGAATAGGCGTTGTGCTTATCGGTGAGGTGGAACCAAATTCCGAAATCGTTGACAATCTTTTTTTCCGTGCAGTTCTTGATATGGAGCATCCCATACCATTTCGTTCCCATTATAATGTCCCCATCATCATCATTGTGAGGTTATAGCGCGCTCATCGCGAGCTTTTCTTTGGAGAACTATAGGGGGAATTTGGTTTAAATGCAACTTGCATGGCACGGCCGTGCATGGTAGTCTTCTCCCATGACAGAAAGTCCTGAAAATATACAAAAAGGGTCTGACCCGAGCGATCTTAAAGTCTACGAAGTAGGCTATTTTCTTGTGCCCATTATTGCCGAATCAGAGCTTCCGACGGAGGTGGCAAAGATACAATCGGCGATTGAGCAGCATAGCGGTGTTTCTATTTCTGATGAGTTTCCGTCGATGCGGACATTGTCATACGAGATCCGCAAGGCAATAGGTGATCGGAATCAAGTTTTTGGAACTGGCTATTTCGGATGGATCAAGTTTGAAATGGCACCGGAGAATGCAATAGGTTTGAAGGAGGAGGTTGCGAAACTTCAAAATATCCTTCGGTTCATTCTTATTCACACGGTACGCGAAAATACCTTTCTTGTAACGAAATCTCCCGTGCTTGGAATGAAGCTCCCTGGTACTATAGAGGCAGGAGAGGTACGCGAAGCAAGTGAGAGTACTATCTCCGACGAGGAGCTCGATAAGTCCATTGAAGAGCTCATCGCAGAATGAGCTTGGTGAATATTGCGACCTGTTTTGTTGTCTTCGGCCCTTAATTGCTCATCGTATATGGAATACGTCTCGCAATTAAGTAACCTCGACGCCTCACATTTCATCAATATTCATCAAGCTCAATTACCAGCATTTAACGGCATTCTATGTATATCAATAAGGCAATGGTGTATGGCAATCTGACGCGAGACCCCGAAAAGCGTGCACTTCCTTCGGGTATTGCAGTAACCACATTCTCGATTGCAACAAATCGTGTTTGGAAAGATCGCGAGGGTGCTCGCCAGGAGTCGTCCGACTATCATAATATTGTTGTCTTTGGACGGCAGGCTGAAACTGCTGCCCAGTATCTCCACAAGGGCAGTCCGGCGTTCGTGGAGGGAAGAATGCAGACAAGAAGTTGGGAAGCTGATGGCCAAAAGAAATATCGTACGGAAATCGTTGCTGATCGTGTGCAGTTTGGACCGAAAAGCGGTACGGGAGGAGGTCCAAGCGGACAAGGAACCCCAAGTAGCTATGCACCGCAGGCAGCTCCGGTAGGCGGCGGAGGCGAAGAAAGTATTGAGTATCCTGATGAAGAGATCAACCCAGAAGATATCCCTTTTTAGGATTAGCGAATTTGAAATTATGATGAAAAATATATCAACAGAAAAAGAGAATGTGCTCATCAATACGTCAGTACGACGGATTGATTATAAGGACACGACAACGCTCAAGAAGTTTTTAACTCCCCATGCGCGTGTTATGTCCCGCAAGAAAACAGGACTCACTGCAAAGAAGCAGCGAGAGCTTGCGATGGCTATTAAAAGAGCACGATTTATGGGGCTTCTTCCTTTTGTTTCAAGATAAGATTGCCAAAAATCGCAATCTGCTTCGTTGCAGATTGCGATACTCGTTCACCGTAGCAGGCAGTACGGCTCATTCCGTTTCTCATCTGCGCCTCGCATCTCATCGATTTTTAGCAATCTTTGAGAAGTAACTTTAACCTTTCGTGACCCGTTCGGTATATTCTCCTGTTTCCGTATTGATACGGATGATATCTCCTTCGTCTACAAAGAGCGGAACATTAACAACAGCTCCTGTTTCAAGCGTTGCTTGTTTGCTACCGCCTGATACGGTGTTACCTTTGACGGCAGGCGGGGCGTCAGTAACGCGCAGCTCCGCTTTGATTGGCAGCTTGAATCCGATGATTCTTTCATCGAACTCGAGTGCATCCACGATCTCGTTTGCTTTCATAAATCGGCCTTGATCGCCGACAAGGGTTGGTTCAATGCTGAATCGCTTGCTTGGATCCTTTTCTTCACAGAACCAATACTGCCCTTTTGCATTATAAAGATACTTCACTTTTCGTGTAGTCAGGTCAGCTTTCTCTGCCTTTTCTGAAACATGGAATGCGTGTTCAACTACTTTGCCGGTTATCATATTTTTAAGCTTGGTCTGGTTGACGGGCTTTCGCTGTTGTTTACGAAAAACGTGTGAGGCAATGCACTCATACGGGTCACCATCGAGGACGATATAGGTCCGCGGAAGTATTTCATTATATTCATACATAGCGAAGCCAGTGTATCAGAGAACGCTCTAATTGGCCAGTTTTACTTTGTTTTTTAGAAATGTGGTGTAACCTTTTTGTTACACCACAAGTTGCAATAATTGAAAAGGTTGCTATGATACGGGGGACTAGGGAGGGCCCGAATAAAACCCTAAACTCCGTAATGTTAAGACCATATGTTGCTAGACGTACAAGAAACAGAAGTCGATCTTGGCCACGAAAGCGATGAGAAGATTCTCGCTCTTTCGGTGTATCGTCCCTCGGTTTTTGCAATCCTTCTTGAACGCTATGAGGATGCGTTTGTCAGAAAGGCAGAACAGATTGTGGGGACAAAAGAAGATGCTGAAGATGTTGTTCAAGATACGTTTACGAAAATATATCGGTATGCAAAGAACTTTGAGGTGCAGGACGGTGCAACCTTTAAATCCTGGGCGTACAAGATCCTTATGAATACGAGCTTTACGCATTACCAGAAAATGAAGAAGAAGCGCGCGATGACCGTGCCTCTTTCGGAAGAGCTTGAGGCGATCATTCCGGATTCGCAGAGCCGTCAGTTTGAGAAGTTTGAGACAGCAGATCTTGTTCTGTCAGTTTTTCAGAAAATGTCAGCTCCTTTTCGAAGCGTTCTCCAGATGTATTTTATTGAAGGAAAAAGTCAGGCGGAGATTGCGAAAGAAGAGGGAGTTTCTGTCGGTGCGATCAAGACTCGCGTACATCGTGCGAAAGAGGAATTTAAAAAAGTTAATGTAGGAGGTATTAGCTTGTAATCATCTTATCAGATTAGAAAAACTTTTTATGAATAATAGTATAGCTTTGCAAAAAAGAATCATGCGACGTGTTTGGGCAATATATGTGTATCGAAAGGCAACGAGCCCCATGGCGCTTCAGACCTATGTGTTTTCGTTCCTAACCTGGCAGCTTTTCTTGTACGTTTCTATGCCGTCTATTGTGGCGAATATGCCATCGGCTACACACCCTGTTGCGTTTGCTGAATTTTACTTTAATTCTTTTGTAAACACTGAATTTTGGGTACAGATGATAGCGGTCGGCTTTATGTCTCTCGGCATTTGGTTTGTTCGCAATACAGTACGCAACATACAAGCGCAGAAGCATCCGAAAGTTGCACCGGCTCGAAGTAACATCTAAAAACAGGTAATCGACTAACAAAAAGAAGCGCCTTCTGGCGCTTCTTTTTGTTAGTCGTCGGAAGATGATTCAGGAATACTTGTTGCGAGTTCTTTGCGTATGTCTGTCAGCAAGGCGTCCGCGACGGTCGCATTTTCCCGAAGAAAGATGCGTGCAGCATCGTAGCCACGCCCCAGTTTGTGTTCGCCGTAGCTGTATGAGGCTCCAGATTTGGAAATGGTACTGAACTTTTCTCCGAGAGCGAGCATCTCTCCTTCGCGGGAAATGCCTTCACCATATAAAATATCGAATTCAGTTTTCTTGAACGGTGCCGCGACCTTGTTTTTGACAACCTTGACGCGCGTCCTTGACCCCATGACTTCCTCGCCCTTTTTAATTGAAGCGATGCGGCGAATATCAAGCCGGACTGATGTATAGAATTTTAAAGCTTTGCCGCCTGGGGTTGTTTCAGGATTGCCGAACATGACACCGATTTGCATGCGGATCTGATTGATAAAAATGACGATCGTTTTGCTTCGAGCGACGATACTCGTAAGTTTTCGGAGTGCTTGAGACATAAGTCGCGCCTGCTTGCCCATGTGCTGTGCGCCCATATCTCCCTCGATCTCGTCTTTGGGCGTGAGGGCTGCAACGGAGTCAATAACGATGATATCGAGATTACCGGTGCGTACGAGACTCTCCGTGATCTCAAGGGCTTGTTCGCCTGTGTCGGGTTGTGAAATAAGAAGGTCATTGATCTGGACGCCAAGCTTGCCGGCATATTCAGGGTCCATTGCGTGTTCTGCATCAATAAATGCACAAAGTCCGCCTTGTTTTTGAGCCTCGGCAATACAATGGAGTGCAAGCGTTGTCTTTCCCGATGATTCAGGGCCGAAAATTTCAACGATTCTTCCGCGCGGGAGACCGCCGATCCCTAAAGCGGCATCAAGTCCTATAGACCCAGTTGAGATTGCGCCAACATCAACTCTTGGCTTTTCGCCGAGCTTCATGATGGCGTCTTCGCCAAATTTTGCCTTGATCGCCTTTATTGTATCCTCAACACTTTTTGAAGTTCTTTCGAGCGCTTCTACGGTTGCTACTTTCTTTACTGTCTTTTTAAATGCCATACGGTGTTTCCTTTCGTGCGGTTACTAATAATGTTATTAATGCCCGGTTGTGCTTGTTGCAGTGGTACTTGCGGTGCGTTCAATAGTGGTTTTCGTAGAAGTTTTATTTGTGGTTGATGCATTCGGAACATATACTACTTCAAGTTTTTTTTCAATTTTTCGTTTGAATGCGTCTTCAGCTGACAGGGTGATTATAGTATAGCCAGGAGCGAGCAGCAACGACTCTTCAAATGTACCGTCCTCGTTCGTGAATATCTGCCTCCCGTTAAGGCTGATGAATGCAACCTTTTTTGCAGTTCCGGTAATGGTCAAAACTGGATTTTGTACGAGAGAGCCATTTTGAGGTGAAGTAATGATAATTGAGGTGCCAACAAAAAGACCACGCGTCTGATGGTATATAAAAATGAGCAAAAGGAGTGCAAAAAGAACGCCGGCGCTTATCTGTACATATGATCGTGCCGTTCGCATGGCGGCTAGGAGAAGAAAGCTGGGTCCTTATCTTCTTCGATATTGAAGTCACTTCCTCCAGAAAGGACTTGGCGCGGCTTTGCTCCTTCTCCGGGGCCGACAACTCCTCGTTCTTCAAGCATGTCAACCAGCCGTGCAGCACGAGCGTATCCAATGTGGAGTTTTCGTTGCAGAAATGATGTAGAAGCCTTTTTTGCTTCGAGTACGGTTTCCAGAGCTTTTTCGTAGAGCTCATCTTCGTCGCCGGACCCATGTCCGTTATTTCCGCCAAGAGAAGCCTCAAAGAACATGTTTGCGTCTTGATTATTATCGAGGTTGAGCTCGCTTGGGACCCTATCTTCATAGGTGTTGCGTAGATAGGCAACAACGCTTTTTGTCTCGGATTCGGAAATAAAGGCAGATTGCAGGCGTATCGGCTTTGACATTTCTCCTGATAGGTAGAGCATATCTCCTGCTCCGAGCAGCTTTTCGGCACCTCCGCTATCGAGAATCGTGCGTGAATCGATCTGTGAGGTTACCTGAAGGGCGATTCGTGCAGGGATGTTTGCCTTAATGAGACCAGTTATGACATTAACGCTCGGACGTTGTGTGGAAAGGATGAGGTGGATGCCGACTGCTCGCGACATCTGTGCGAGGCGTACGATAGCGCTCTCCAGTTCTCGCGGGTAGCTTTGCATGATATCAGCGAGCTCATCAAGAATGATAACGATATAGGGCAGACGTTCTGGTATATCGTAGGACTCACCGTCTTTGGGAGTTTCTTCAGAGGCTTTTTTTAGGGCTGGTGCAAGTATTGTCTTGTGATAGGAGTCGATGTCTCGAACCTGCTCGGCTTCCAAAAGGTCATAGCGTCTATCCATTTCCCGAGCTGCCCACTTGAGAGCTTTTATTGTTGTCTGGGCGTTTGTAATGACGGGCGTTAAGAGGTGCGGGATATTATTGTAGATCGTGAGCTCGACTCTTTTGGGGTCGATCATGATGAACTGAAGATTTTCGGGAGAGTTTCTGTACAGGAGCGAGTTGATGATCGTATGGATCGCAACAGATTTGCCGGATCCAGTAGCTCCTGCGAGAAGAAGGTGCGGCATGCGTGCGAGGTTTGCGAAATGAGCCTTGCCGGAAATATCTCTGCCGAGGCCTACAAGGAGTGGTTTTTCTGATTGGACGAATTCCGGTGCCCCGAGAAGTGTACCCGCTCCAACGAGGGATTTTGTCGTGTTGGGAATTTCAATGCCAACGAGAGACTTTCCCGGAATAGGTGCTTCAACTCGTACAGGATGCGCAGCGAGTGCGAGTGCGAGATCGTTTTGAAGCCCGACGATTCTTGAGAGTTTCACACCCTCCGCTGGCTTCAAGGCATATCGTGTAAAAGATGGACCAATTGACACCTCACTCATTTCTACGACGATCCCGAAGTTTTGGAGGGTACGTTTTATGATATTCGCATTTGCTTTGACGTCGCCAACACTAGGCTTCCCTCGATCTTCTTTGAGCAAGTCGAGAGGTGGCGGTACATACGTGCCACTCCATGAAGGAATAGCAGGAGCCGGTCTTGGCTTGGTTTTTTCGTGATTGCTATTATTGGAAATTTGAAGCCGGTCAATCGGGCCAATTTTTGTCTTCTCTTCTCCAAGTTGAAGTTGTTCAGCATCTTTCTTTTTTTGAGACGAGAGAGTATTTTCATTCGTGTTCTCATCTTGTTCGCTGCCGTTCTCTTTTTCAGGAGAAGCGTTTGTGGTATCTCGAATTGCCGGTTCTTTTTCGAATATTTTTCGCAGAAACGCTATTGGCGAGAATGCGATGCGTGAATTATAGAGAACAAGAACAGATATGATAAGCACGGCTGCAAGAACCGCAAAACTGACGTAGAAGTCAAATAGCTTAATGAGGGGAAGTGTAATGAAGTGTCCGACAACTCCCGCCCTTTGAAATGCGAGGTCGATAAAACCAAGTCCTGAAATGAGAAACAGAGTTGCCCCTATAATTTTAGTTGTTGGGAATTCGCGCTGGTAAGAGGTCAGGAGCATGACGCTTAAGGTAATGGAGAGAATGGGAAGGAGGTAATAGCCAATGCCGAGAAGGAAGATAACAAACTTGAAAAAACCCTGGCCGACAACACCGGCCATGTTTAAAGCTGCTAAGATGAGAAACAAGGATACTACGGAGAGAACAATTCCACTGACCACCCGCTTTGTGCTGTCATCGAGATCTTCAAGGAATGCTTTTCGCTTTTCCCCATCCTTTTCTTGTGTTTTCTTGCCGCTGCGTGACATAAGATGCTGATGCAGTAATGATACCATAAACCACATTGGTCAAGAGCCTTGATTTTCAAGGACGTACAGAATATGATGGACAGTACAAATAAAGGAAAGGACTGGTATAAAGCCATAATGGCCAAGTGCCGAGAACAATGACCTTATATAAAAGACATATATAGACCAATCATGCAAAATGAAAAAGACAACGAGAGGGCAAATGCTCTTACAAACAATGCTCTGCATAAGCCAAGAATGAATGTCTTTAAAAATGACGCTTTTACAAATTTTGTGTATAAAAAGACAGAGCGGATAACGACCGCGCTCTACCTCATTACGAATCTTTTGCCGCAAGAGGAGCCTTTAAAATGGAAGCTTCGTGAAAAAGGAATTGATCTCATGTCGCATGTTTTGCGTTTTGGTACCGGCAGCAGTGAGGCTGATGCCCATCCTGATATCGTGGTTGTCCCCCTCATTATCGAGTTGATCTCTCTCCTCGAAGTCTCCTATGTTTCCCAAGCAATTTCCGAAATGAATTTTATTGTACTGAAGAGAGAATATGAGCAGGTTATTGATCTCTTTGAAAAAGCTAGAGTGCGTCGAAGGGAGAATGGGCGCGAGGGGTACATGATACCTAAAAGTTTCTTTGATCTCCCTTATGAATCCTCGCTCATGGAGCTTTTGAAAGAGGATGAAAAAGCAGAGGAAATGAATAAAAAGACAACTGGAGCATTAAAGACATTCGACACAAAAGAAAATTTATATAAAGGACGTTCTGCAGAACTTGATGAAGTTACTATGCCAATCGCAAGAATGCCAAGAAATGATGCTGTGCGTAATCCAAGAAGCAAAAGCAGGCGTGAAACTATTATCGTGACCTTGCGTCAACAGGGAAAGTCGAGCATAAAGGACGTAATCAAAGTTGTCCGTGGCTGCAGTGAGAAGACGGTACAGCGAGAACTTCTGTCACTAGTGAAAGAGGGCGTCGTTATGAAAGAAGGAGAGCGCCGTTGGAGCATGTATTCGCTCGTTGCATAAAAAAAGACACCTTTTGAAAATGACCTTTATGGTTGGTAATGCAATGGTGGTGTCAGAGCAGCTTACATGCAGGCAATTGATTTTTCGCACCGATTACCCTTTTGTATCGCGTAGGCTGATACACAAAACTGCCCCATTTTATGTTGACTTTCGTGTGTCCCTATGCAATTCTTAGCTTTGTATTATTTCATGTTAATGCCTGAAAAAGTTTGAAGTGTTTTTGAATGATTATGTTGGCGTTAGGCCTTAAAATCATTGAAAACGCAGCGCAGTTATCCACAAGCGTACTTTTGCAGCAGCGCATCGAGCAGACTATAATACACAAGAGGAAATTGGTTGGACTACGAAGATTGGAGCTTATTTTCTATGACTCTTTTTTCGTATTCCGAATGATGCGATTATTAGGCTAGGCTGCGCTTTCTTGGGTGGCAGCGAAGTCAGAACTTTGACAACTACATACAATTCACAAAGAAAGCTATGGAAAGCTTGTAGTTGTTTGTGTTTGCTCTGTGAGCAAGTGCGGATAGCGAATGGTACCGAGAAGTGATTGAATGAAATGGCTTCCGGTCCATACTGTTACATACATGTAACTAAATGATGACGTTAAAGTTTCCCGTTCGCGTGATATTCCAAAATGCGCGAATCTGTCAATTAAATTCTCAAGAGCGTGTCTCAATAAAAAATGGATGCAAGAGAACGTTTATAAAAAAGAATTAGCGTGCCCTTCTTGTAGGTCGGTATATGGGAAGTGTTTTGCTAGATATTATTAGACCGTCAAAGATTTTTCTTTGACCAAATTAGTCGATTACTAAAAATAGAAAAATATTAACTTGTGATCACGGCTCGATTTTTTTAGATCTGATGGCCGTGATGAACATTCCATATGAAATATTACAAATCTCGAAAGTCTACTGCTTCGCGAGTTCTCGCAGGGTTTGTGGGATTCGCGATGGCTTTGAGCATGGCGGGAGTTGCAGGCACAGCAGGTGCGGCAACAACTGAAGAGCTCCAGAAGCAAATTGCGGACCTGCTTGCACTTGTTACATCACTGCAGGCGCAGCTCTCCGGTGTTTCCGGTGGCAGCACATCGACAGCGTCGGTCTGCCCTTTTACCTGGTCAACTAACCTTAAAGTTGGAAGCACGGGTGCTGACGTCATGAAACTTCAGAAATTCCTCAATGCTACTGACGGTACAAAAATTGCAGGCACAGGCGCAGGTTCTGCAGGTAAGGAAACGAGCACATTTGGACCTGCTACAAAAGCAGCTGTGATGAAATTCCAGAACATGTATGCAGCAGACGTATTAACACCAGTTGGTCTTACTGCAGGTACAGGATTTGTCGGCGCAGGAACGCGAGCGAAGCTCAACATGCTCTGTTCTACAGCTCCAATGCCAACACCAGTACCTCCGGGTACTCCAGTTCCTCCAGGAACACCAGTACCTCCGGCAGCAGTCGGAACAGGCCTTTCAGTAATGGCAGCGGCAGTCCAGCCTGCAAACACGCTTGCTCCAGGGGGCGCAGCGCGAGTACCATTTACGAACGTTACGTTCACAGCTTCTGCTGATGGTGATGTGACTGTAACTAGCCTTGTTATAGAGCGAAGTGGCCCAGGTGCCGATTCAAACTTCTCTGGCCTTACATTGCTTGGTGAAGATGGTATGCAGATTGGTCTCGATAAAACACTTAACTCTGATCACCAGGCAACTCTCAATGAGCCATTTGTTGTGAAGGCGGGGACGTCACGCACACTGACAATTGCTGGTACTATGAAAGCGGCAGCAAGTCTCAATGCGGGCGAATTGCTTGCGATCAAGCTTGTTGCAGTAAATACTGCAGCAACGGTGAATGGAACTCTTCCGATCATGGGTGCGACACATACGATCAATACTGCTCTATCTATCGGAACTGTTACTGTGGATCGCGGGTCACTTGACCAGAATGCGGCTACAACGAAAGATATCGGTGCTAAGGATGTCATCTTCAACTCGATCAAAGCTACGGCTGGCTCGGCTGAAGATATACGCATTCTCGGTATGCGTTACAATCAAACAGGTTCTGCTGGAAAGTCCGATCTTGAAAATGTAAAGGTATACATAAATGGTGTGAGTTATCCAACTGTTATAGACTCAACCGGAAAATATTACACTTCAACATTCGGCACTGGCATTGTGGTGAAGAAAGGCCAATTTAAGGATATCTCTGTAAAGGGTGACATAAAAGATGGCTCTGGGCGCACCGCTATCTTTGACGTGTTCAAGGCTGCTGATATGTACTTCAAGGGTGAAACGTACAGCTATGGCTTGACGCCATCAGCAGGTACAACAGGTACAGCGGTTACGACAAGTTCAAACTTCACAACAGGAACTCCATTCTTTGACGAAGCTACAATGACGATTGCAGGTGGATCTCTTACGGTTGCAAAATCCACTGTTGTATCAGCACAAAACGTTGCTGAAAATATCAGTGGTCTTGATATGGGCGCATACGAGATTGAAGCAAAGGGTGAAACAATTTCAGTCAGTCAGATGGACTTCTACTTTGATGTTGTTAGTGCAGTTGCAGATCCTGGCGATCTTACGGGTGTGACGCTACGTGATGCAAATGGTTCGATCGTTGCAGGTCCTGTTGATGGATCTACGACAGCCGGTGCTAAGCGGGTTCGTTTCACCGATACAGTGACTTTCCCTGTTGGAAAGAATGTGTACTACCTCAAGGGTAAATATGGTACTGACTTTGCAAATAACAATACGGTAACTGCTTCTACAACACCGGGCACTGACTTTGCAACAGTACGCGGACAAGTTTCAGGAAATACCATTACGCCGACGCCGTCATCTGTCATTACAGCAAGCACGATGACAATCAAGGCACCGGACATGAAAGTTACTGTTGCATCTGTTCCTCTTGCGCAAACAATTGTTGCGGGAAGTCCGTTCACATTTGCTAACTATCAGCTCGACGCATCGAATTCAGGAGATGATATTCAGTTCAATGCTCTACTTCTCGATCTTGAGGCAGTGTCGGGCACACCTGCAAACCTTTCAGGCTGCACACTCTGGGATGGAACAAAGGAATTGACGACAGGTTCTAATCGAAGAGGAAGCTCTGATAGCACGTTTGACGACAACAGCGGTACATCGGCTGATAACGTGAACTTCACATTCGACGCACCACTCGTTGTTCCAAAGGGAACCATCAAAAATTTGGCGCTTAGCTGCAGTACGTCAGCTACGACAACAACGCACCAGTACCGATGGGGTATCTTGTCGACGATTTCTAACGCTGCAACAGGTGTTAACTCTGGTCAAAGCATGACTGGTGCAAGTTCAGGATTGACGATAACAACAAGTGTTGGTCAAGCAATTACTTTGACAACTGGTGGAACGTATACGGTTGCGGATGATTCAACGCCTGGATACAGTGTTGTAGCGCCTGGTTCAGAAGTAACACTTCTAAAACTCAAATTCTCTGCAGCCAATGAAGATGTTGATGTTAAGAAAGTAGCTTTCCAGCTTGGCAGTACGGCTTCAAACACACCTCTTGATCTTGTCGGCCAGAAAGTTACGCTCTGGGATGGCACGATACAGGTCGGTGAAGCGACATTCGTTAGTGGGGGTGATTATGCTACGTCAACGCTTACAGGTCAGTTCCGTGTTCCGGCAAATGGTGGAAAGAGCATGACAGTCAAGGGTACGATTTCGGCGATTAATGCAAATGCCGGTCCCCTGAATCAGTCTGGTGATCTTCTTGTTGTGGCATGGGATGCTACGGATAGTCTCTCAACGTCGGTACTTTCAGGAGGTAATTATGCTAAGGGTGTGAGCGGAGGAACAAATATCGTTCCCACGAATGCGACAACCAGTGCTGATATTACCCCAACAGGTGTTCGTGTCATGAAGGCATATCCATCCTTTGCAAAGATCGACTTGTCTTCCTCCGAGAGACTCTTGCAAACAGGATCGGATCGAGTGCTCTACAAGTTCAGCGTGAAGGCAAATGGTGGCGATGTGGGCATCTACAAGTTCACGTTCCAGCATTCTTCATCGACGGGCACAAAGTACTCGTTTGCGACAACGTCGAAGTACTCTCTCTATGCTTACACAGACAGCTCTTTCTCAACAGTTGATTCTTCGTACTCTGCGACAGGCTTGCTCAACGCATCACAGTGTTACGGGTCAGAGTTTGGTTCAAGTGCGGGTGGCTTTACTGGCCAGGGATCAATTGCAAACTCGGTTGGTATTGCTGGGATCGGTATTGAAATCTATATGGACAAGAGCCAGACAGCGTGTGCAGGTACAGGCATCGCGACAACGACCTATAGAATTCCTGGAGGCGGTGAACGATGGTTCATCTTTAAGGGAGATGTTGCTCAAGTTGAATCTGAAACCGGAACGGAAAGTATTTCTGTCAAGATTCAAGGCGACGCGGCATATCCTGATGGGTTAATGCTTCCGTCAACTGGCCCAGCTCGAGCAACCGTAGCAGGCGTTAATGGTACAGGTTCTGGTACTGCTGCTTCGACAACCAACCTGTTCTTGGCCACTGTTGTAGATTCAAGTCCAAACAATGACTTTATTTGGACACCGAACTCGACAACGTCCTCAATCGCCATTACGGATGCTGACTGGACCAATGGATATGGCATTCCTGGCCTTCCGGGTAATGACACGCCTATCGAGGTGATTACGAGCTCGAACTAATAGCCTAACTTGTGCTGAAGGGTTTGAAAAAACTTTTCAGAGGCTGCAAAACCCCCGCATATGCGGGGGTTTTGTTATACCTGTCTATCCAGTTGCGTTATATGATACACAAGCCTCAAAAACTTGAATTTATTGAGGCGATACTATATACTCTCGGACATGAATACTTCAAAGAATATAAAGTTAGCTATCATTTTTCTTGCAGGGGCACTTGTTGGGCTTATAGGATATTCACGTTTCTTTTCTGCTGTAGATACTGAAAATACTACCGATGCGGGAGAAATAATGGCAACGACAACCGAAGATGGGGGTATAGAAGATATTCTTATGGGTTCTAAATTAGAGGATTCTAAAACGGAGAAAGTTCCAGTTGTTTCTAAAAAATCTACAGCAACAAGTCCTAAAAAAACAGCAGTTAGTTTGTCAGGTCTGAACATTGATAAGATTATTATCAATGCAAATATTTCTGATGATAAGAAACAGGAATATGGAGGAAGGATGAAAGATATTGCGAATGCGATTAAAAGAGGAGAACCATTGTTTGAACACTTGCTCGAACTTGCATCATATCGCAAGCTCGTTGAAGATTACACAGGAGCCGAGGAGATTTGGGTCTATATGACAAAACAATATCCGACAAACCGCTCTGCCTATGAAAATCTTGGTAACTTGTATCATTTTTACCGAACTGATTTTCCTAAAGCGGAAGTGATGATGAAGAAAGCTATAGAGAGCGAAGTTGCTTATCCATATTCGTATGTTAATCTTTTTGAATTGTATACCCAGTCATATCGAGAAAAAGAGAATCTAGCAGAGCAAGTACTTCTCGATGGTTATGTAAAAACGGGGAAAAATGTACTTATTACGGTAACATTGGCGCAGTACTATGCAGACAAGGGAAGAAATGCCGAAGCAAAGAAGTATTTTGAAGAAGTGCTGAAGTTTGCTACAGATGTCAGTGATGCGCGGCTCAAAACAATCGCTGAAGAGGGGATTAAAAAGGTATCTTCAACAACGACTTCTCAAAATTAAGGAATCTCTAAATATCAAACAACCGCCACGAAAGTGGCGGTTGTTTGATATTTATCCACAACAGCAAGTATGTGGGAAAATATCTTATTGCTATAATTAAACACAAAGTATAAAGGGGCCTCTGATGGTTTCGTTTTGTGAATGCAATTCCACGCTGTCCCCGCTGCTCTTTATTAGGTCTTTTTATTAGCCTGGGTAATTGTCTCTTGTTTATGGTAACTTATTTTAAACGGAAAAGTTTCGTTTCTGTGGCACTTTCTGTGCTGCTCTCGATGCTGTTTGTGTATGTAGGTGTTTCTGCGTCTACGACTATTAGTACGGATATTACGACAGATGGTGACACGACGATAGGTTCGGGTGCTCGTGTTGGTACCGGATCAACAGTTACGCACTTTACTGCTCTTGCTGACGATTCTCTCTTTGTGGAGGGGGCAGCTGAAGTGGATGGAATTACATGGGCGGATGGCGGAATTGTAAGCAGTGCATCATCAACCATGTCGGGCACCCTTATGATTACGGGTGCAACATATGCTTCATCAACACTTGGCGTAACAGGTATTGCGACATTTGTTGCTAATGTTGGGCATGGTGCAACAACGAGCCCTGGCAATCTTTTATCGGTAGAGGGACGTGTAACCTCGCTTAACTTGTATACGGGTGCTGTTATTGCTACGAGTACCCTTGAAGTTCGCGGCAACGGACTTATAGGTTCCATTGGCGGAAATCTCGGTGTCGCTACAACATCTGTTGGTACGGGTGTAACTCTCGGTGTTCAGGGGCGTATTGTTTCTACAGATCTTTTTACTGGTGCTATTTATTCATCAAGTACAGCACAAGTCATTACGAGTGTTACGGTGGGCGCGACGACGACGTCAAATGGCAAACAAGTTGAAGTTGTGGGTGATGCCGCATTTACGTCTGCTGCTACGACAACGCTCATTTTGAGTTCGAGTGACGAGACAGCTAGTGCTGCTTCGGGTGGGTGTATTCAGATAGATGATACTGCTGGTGCTGTTTACCGTATATTTATTCAAGCATCGAGTACGACAGCAACAGATGCACGGTATCTTAAAGTGGAACCAGGCGCTTGCCAGAGGTAATCAGGAATAATCAAAAAATACAATGCGTAAATTATCAATTCCTATTTTGCTCGCGCTTGCCGTTGCGTTTTCCCCGGTTGTAACTCTTGCAGCAAATGATGTAACGCTCAATACTGTGGACTTAAATGTGAATGGTTCAGGTCTTGGAGTCACGTCTGGGGCAACGATGGATCAGATTGTTGTGAGCGATTCAAGTTTTACGACGACGATGTCTAGTGGTTCGTCCCTCAAAGTCACTTCAGGTGCTCGTCGAAAGTTGACTGTTTCGCCCTCTAACATGGCAATCAGTGAAACATGTACATCAAGTGAATCTTCCGTGACGATAGGAAGTCCTTCGACAGCTACAGCTGTTGCAGTGACAGTCGATGTTTCAAGTAATACGTGCAGTGGCACTGGCTCAAGTTCTGGTAGTAGTGGTGGTGGAGTAGTGGGTATAACAACAGGTAGTAGTGGCGGAAGCTCAAGCCCGACACCTACGCCGGTACCTCCTCCAACTGCTGTACCTCCGGCAGCACCAGTAACTCCTGCTGATGCAGCAAAAATAGTGGCGGCGGCGACGGCGGCACTGCACAGCGCACCTCCACCAATTGTGGAAGTTTCAAGTGGCGGTGTGGTGTCAGCACTTTTTATCAAAAATCTTGGACCTGGGACGACAAGTGCTGATGTAAAACGTCTGCAGCAACTTCTTAATTCCAATAGCGAAACGCGAATTGCTGAAACAGGTTCTGGTTCTCCTGGTCATGAATCAAGTTTCTACGGCGCTCTTACGGTAAAAGCGGTCCAAAAGTTCCAGACTAAATATGGTCTTATAACAGAAGGAACTCCAAGTACGACAGGATTCGGCGCTGTTGGACCAAAGACTCGTGCTGCAATTGAAATGTATCTTGGTGGCACGACGGGTGGAACGGAGACCGCATCGAGTGCGGCAGCGCTCGCTCCAACACCGACAGTTCCAACAGGTGCTCCAATGGTGTATCTGACGGGTGCTCTCGCGAAAGGCAAGACGCATAATGACGTGAAAACACTTCAACAAGTTCTTAACGGTGATATTGAAACACAAATCACTGCAACTGGTATAGGATCTCCCGGGAATGAAACAGACTTCTTTGGTGGAATGACCGAAAAGGCTGTGCAGAAATTCCAGGTGAAGCATGGAATTGCGGCTCCGGGCGACCCAGGCTACGGTGCTGTAGGGCCTAAGACACGAGCAAAGATTAACGAACTATTTGGACAGCAGGGAAGCATGCATACTGAAGTAATGACACCTGCAGCAACGCCACCCTCATCTACAGGTAATGCAGCAGACGACATCCAGAATCAGATCAATGCAGCTCTCAAGAAGGTATCTGAATTGCAATCGCAAGTGGGAGCCCAGTCGACCGTTGCTCCTGCACCTCCCGTGGTAGTGCCCGCTCCGGCAGTGTCGAACGATGCGGCAGCAATCCAGAAACAGATCGATGATGCGATGAAGAAGATACAGGAAATCTCTTCTCAACTGAAGACTGCATCTTAAAATCGATACTAGAAAAACAACTCCGTGAAAAGCGGAGTTGTTTTTGTTTTGTAAGGATTCCAAGATATACTATAAGCAATGCTCCAGCTTTTTAATAAAACTTTTTGGAGATTTGCACTTGGTTTCATTGGAATTCTTGTTCTTGGCCTCGGGGTGTTTCTTGTTCTTGGATATGCTGAATTTAGCTCTCGGGCACCATCTGAAACAGCTCAAACAACGCAAAAATAGTTGCATTGCATAAGTTCACATACATATGGCACTCCTTAGATTCTAAGGAGTATGAGGCAATTTAACAGATTTCGAGGTACAAAAGGGTTTTTGAGTATGTGGGCGCGTGTAGTACGTTTTCGGTATATGATCACCGAGAAAG
>OBEQ012789247.1_pt1 | contig 37516 bp, 39 predicted proteins | sample 1670901 | NCBI WGS metagenome assembly OBEQ01 (sample SAMEA104232315, study PRJEB22302) | groundwater metagenome | biome: forest; feature: aquifer; material: groundwater | place: USA | collected 2011-08-07 | depth 5.4 m | reverse complement strand
GTTCACAACCGAATTTGGTACCCGTCATTCCAAGACGATAACGCAACACATCCAACAAATTTTCCGAATAATACGCATCCTCAACTTTGTGAGGCTTGCCATTGATTTTCAAGGTATAACTAATTTTCTCATCAGCGCTCATTGAGATTCCTTTTCAAAAGCTCTTGTTAATAGGCGTCTAGCCATGACCTTAATAGCGTGCCGACGATAATTTTCTCCAGCAGTGACATCACTGGGTGGATTGCAGTTTTTACCCGCTATTTCTCCGAATTCAGCTGCTGTTGCTTCACTCACTTGTTGTTTTTTCCAATCAATGGCGGAGTTTGCAAAATTTTCTGCTAATTGTGCGCGTAATGCCGTAGGTCCTGCATTACCTAATCCCAAACGTATTTTTTGATTAACGCTATCAACCACTAATGCCATGCTCACGGTAACAAAAAACTGTGCGTTGCGCGGACCAATCATATTGTAATCTTGAAAACCTTTTACTTCTGGAATGGTGACAGCAATTACTATTTCCTCTGGTGTGATTGCCGTTTTTTTAGGGGCAACTAAAAATTTTTCTAGCGGAACAACTCGTTGACCTTTGAGAGATTGAAGTTGAACTGAAGCATCTAAAGCGAGAAGACAAATCACTAGCGTACGATCAGGTAAACCACTCGCAATATTGCCACCGACGGTTGCACGATTGCGCACTTGTCGCGTGCCAAATGCTCGCGCTGCTTTGCCAAGCAAAGGAATTGTTGCGGCAAGTTTGTCTGTCCAAACCTGTGCTATTACGCAACCCGCTCCGATGCGCAATCCTTCCGGAACGGTTTCAATTCGACATAAAGTGTCAATATGACGCAAACTTATATAACCATCGGGGTAAGCAATTCCTAAGTTTTGATCGGCGATTATTTCGGTTCCTCCCGAAACAAAATGGGAAGAAGGACGTTTCAGTTTGGCTGCTAATGCTTCCTCTACTGATTTTGCAACAACTAAATATGGTGATTCCAAAATAAAATTACCCTCCCTGGTTTCCCAATTTAATTATTTTGCTAAATTTTTTGAAAAATAATGATTTCAATGACGTAGAGAATCAAGATGAGAAACAGCCCAATCCAAGATTGTTTCGATGTACTTCTTGGGGACAACCACCAATCCATCGTACGACTGATAACTGGCATTAATAGCCACGTCAAAATAACGGTGCTAAGCGTGGTGCCAATAAATATGTTAACTGCAAAAGAAGCGCCTATGTTATTTAGAACATTTTCGAGAATCATGTTATCTATCATAATGACAGGGAAAAGCGCACAGATTACTACCATTGCCTGTTTCCAAGCGGCTGCTGCGATACCATCTTCGGCGTTAAATGCAAACCAGCTACCAAAGCCAGTAGCAACTACATTTGTTCTATGACCAATCGTCGTACGATATAAAACTTCTCGCCCCGTTTTTCTTTCCGGTGAGTTTAACCAACGATCCATATTTGCTTTGTTATTGAAGCGCACTAACGTTGTATATTCATCATCAGCAGCTGTTGGCTTGAAAATTTCACAGCCAGCAAAACCGGGGAAGCGCGCGGCGGCATCATTTAATGCTTTATTTGCAGCTTCATATTCGACTTCTTTGCCCGGAAGAACTTTGTGCGCAGTGACAATTGTCAAACCATTATCAGGTGCTTGGCCGCCACTGAGTGTGTATTCAGATCGCTTGTTAGTAAAAATATCGGGTGCTGTTGCGAGGGCATCGGCACGTTCTTTTGATCGGAGCCACGCTTGCAATTTTTCTTCATTTTGGAATCGATAAACGACAACCCAATCATCGCTCGATTCGTTGACGGCCGGTGGATGAACATCGATGCCAATAAATCCTGGGAAATGCTCACTTTTTTCGTTGATTGTTTGTTGCCACGTTTGAAATTCTACATCTTTACCGGATTTTACGGAGTAGGTGATGACTCTGGTGGCCACTGCTGCATTAGCAGAAGAATTCCCAGATGTTTCTGAGGATTTATCCATTTAAAATTCGCCTCCGTGGACTTTGAATGATGCTGCCATTACGGAATTGCATTGTCAATTGAACTTCCGGAATTGCATAAAATCCCCGTTGCAAAAAAAATCTTAGATTCAAGATAGAAACGCAACTCATATAGAAATAGAAAGTAAAAAATTAGCATGATATGCGTGAAAATAATAATCTAAGACACTTAAATTTTCAAAAGGAAAAATTATGCTACGAACCAATACTATATTGTTTTCTAATAAAGTAGATGAATATTTATCATCTCGTCCTAGTTATTCTCCAGAGAGTGTAAATTTTATTATAGAAAAATGTGATCTATCACCCAACAAAATCTATTTTATTTTCAGTAACTGAGAGATCAATGCTTGCGACTGTTTAATGTTAATGGACATCAAAACTCCCTCTATTTCATTGCAAGCACGATTTCTTTCCTCAGAAGAATCGCTAGCGCTTGCTAACTCAATATTATAAAGCAGTCGATTTATTGTACCGCTGGATAAGGCATGTAAAGCAGCTTCAATATGATTATTGTTTAATAAGCCGTCATGTTTTTTATAGGCATGCAACATATGCGTGTAAATTGATAATGAAAAATCATCCGTGCCGACTCCACTAAAACGTAAACTTGTACGAACAATTTCATAAGTAGGATTCATTTTTTTGGCGGATTCCCAATCAATTAGGAATGGTACTTCTTTTTTATTCCAAATTACATTTAATTGATCGAGATCACCATGAGTGACAACGGAATGTTCTTTGAGTATAGGAATAACTTTTAAATAATTTTCATTTAAAGTCAAAAAAATGTTTTGTTTTTCTTCTAAAGCTTTATCAATTGAATTCGAGAGTAATCTTTGTTCTAATAATGGTTATTACCCGCATTAAATATTTCTCATAAAACCAACCCCACTATTCTTTGTTCTGCTTATATTAATAGCTCAGCGCAGTATGGTGTTACTGCGTTAGATCCTTTGTATTATCGAGAATATATCAATGCATTCAGCGGTATTAAAAAATCACAATAATATAAACATATTCCCCATAAAAGCTTTGCTTAATTTCTAAAAAGATACAGTAGGGCATGGTACATGGATGGAAGGCTTTTTGTGTGCGAGTGAATCCGCCTCGCGGTAATCCAAATACTGATCTTGCATGTTAATTGCTTCTACGAGTGGTGGTGGTGCAATGAGTAAAATTTTTGGTGCATTTCCATTTGGCCCTTTATTGCATGATTTAACTGTTCTTATTGATTACGCTATTCCTTCAGCACTTTTCTCAGCTGATCGTTTATACTGAATTTTCATATCATTAATTCCTAACATGTGGTTTTTGAAAAATCTGCTTTGGTAAGATGACCAATCGCATTAAATATCGTGATAGCAGCATCAAAATTTCCGACATCCATAGTGCGCATGTCCCCATAGTGTCTTTGTGAAATACTTCTTCAAATTCACTGTCTTTATCATACCAAACTGGTATTTGGCCGTGCTTTATCATAATGTTTCCTCTTGAATTTTCACAATAACAAAAAATGATTTTTATATTATCAGAGCAACCAATTCATTTCAGCAAGAAACGGAGGAATTATAACTCGCTAAATAATTTGTAGACCAAATCTAAACGTATTTTCATCGTTGGAATATGGGCGCAGGTAAAGCATTACTGAGTGCAACCTTAGCTAAAAAATTTAGTTGGCAGTTTATCGATGCCAATCCTAGTGTAAAAAATATTAAAAATTATATAGTTAGCAGGCTATTTAATTCATACTACCTAAACTCCATAACCATACATATAATACAGCAAGAAACTATACTTATAATAAATGGTTATAAAAAAACGGGGGAGTGAAAGTAATGCAAGAACAAAGCCCTTTTAATTATATTTATGACAACCAAATTGAAACAATAATAAAAGAAAAAACAGTTGCCATTCCAGGTTTAGCAATTGCTTTTTCTAATCAAGGAAAAATTTCAACTAAAGAGTTTGGTAAAACAGATCGAGATTCACCAATCGACGTTAATGCAAAGACAATATTTGGAACAGCTTCATTAAGCAAGCCAGTATTTATTATTTTAGTATTAAAATTAATAGCAGCAAATAAATTAAATGCTGAATTAGATTTTGGAAAATTTATCTTACCACCAGGTATAACGCATTTTGATTTAGACACACCGCTACATCAAATTTTGCCCAATGAAAGATTAAAAGGTAATAAATTTGCTGAAAAATTAACAACGAGGATGATATTGTCACATCTAACAGGGTTACCGATCTTTGATAAAGATTTTGGTAAAAAAATAAAAAACCTTTTTGAATTAGAATTTGAACCTGGTACACAATATAGTTACTCAGGCATTGCTATTATGTATTTGCAGGAAGTCATTGCAAAACTTATTCCTCAAGCATCGTTAGAATCACTCTCAAGAAAATTTATATTTGATCCTTTACAAATGCATAACAGTACTTTTTATCAAGAATATGATCTTAGATTGATGTCTGATTTAGAATCAAATATGGAACTCATCCCCTGGACAATTTATTTAAATCAAACTGAAACAGGATTTGAATATAAAGTGATTGGTTTAGATGGCATCGTTAAGCATGGTGCAATTTCACGAGAAAATTTACCAGAGGATTTTCCTGAAAATGTAGCAGATATTATTCAAGCAAAAGAGAAATGGCTGCCAACAATATTATCGCAGACTTGCCGAGCAAACCATACTACTGCACCAGAAAACGCTGCTAATAGTTTTTTTACAACCCCATACGATTATATGCTTCTTGTTAACGCATGTATGAATGACGGAACGCTAGAAGATATATATAAACCAGCTGTTTCTATGACAACGGATGAATGGGCAAAATGTGTAGGGGTACCAGTAGAAGATTTAAAACAAGTCGCATGGGGGATGTGTTTTGGGTTGGAACTCGATGGCAATGAAGTGGTGAGTGCTTATCATTCAGGGGATATGAATGAATGGCGTGCATGGGTAGCAATAAATTTAAAAAATAAAACAGCAATTGTTTATTTTGCGAATGGTCATAATGGACATGTGCTTGCTGACCATATCATTACGCCCTTTGTAAAATTAGAACATGCGCTGCATTTTTTCTCAGAAAAATATGGTTTTGCAATCAAATTTGAACCGGATTGGGATAAGAAAGAGCAGGCACGTTTCAATAAAATAGGTGCCTATTTAAATCTACCGGATTGGCAAAAAAAATTAATAAGTTCTATTTTTAATTCCGTAAAAAATAATTATATTTTTTCTGAGAGAATTGAAGAAATTTCTTTTAAGAAAACGCTTGTTGAGAATTTTGTTCGAATTAATTCAGAATATCCATTAATAAATAAGCAGGAGTTTTGTGTTGAAGTAAATAAAATACTTCACATGATAGATCCGCATTTGATATTACAATTTGATCCTGATCAAATCAATGATCATGTAAAAACCAGCGTGTCATTGATGATTCATCAGAAAAATTATATTCTACTGCGACGGTTGTAAAAGAATTAAATATCGATCCTTGTTTATTATTAGCTTCTGATATATCACCCTCTAAACAAGAAGAAAAAAGTAGACAAAAAGAGGATGATTCAAAGAAAGAAAACCGGAAAAATAATACTGAGTTGAAAGAACATGATAGTGTTTATAAAACCACACCTAGATGATATAAAAGAATACTTATACAATTCATATGAATTAACAGAATGTCCTAAACTTCTGTTTCTTGATTTTATGGAGTAAGTAATAAATGGATAATGCCTGTATAAAGTGGGCTCTCAATGTTTTTTATAATAATGGCTATCAAATCAATTCTGCGATTCCAATGATCATTCAGGATAATCCCTGGTCAATAGTCTATCGATTTAAAACTGATCAAGGCTTTGTTTTTTTAAAGAAAGTGCCGAAATTATTATCATTAGAGCCAGTGATAATAAATATTTTATTTAATGAGTTTCATGCGAATGTTCCCTTTATCATTGCAGAAAATCAGGAACAGAATTGTTTTTTAATGAGAGATGCTGGCATTCAACTGTATGAATATTTCAAAAAAAATTTCGAGGATAATATATTAATCCAAGTAATGAAAGATTATGCCCACTTACAAATAATGGCATCTGATAGAATTAACATTTTTCTTCATCTGGGAGTACCTGATTGGCGATTAGAGAAATTGACAGTGCTTTATCAAGATCTTGTATTACAAGAAAATATTTTAATTAATAATGGATTAAATAAAGATGATTTAATTAAATTAAAAAAATTAACGCCAAAATTATCATCTATTTGTGAGAAATTATCGCATTACAAAATCAAAGATACGTTCGGCCATGCTGATTTTCATGATAAAAATATTTTAATTAATACAAATAATGGCAAAACAACATTCATTGATTTAGGAGAAGTTGTTATTACGCATCCTTTTTTTTCGTTTCTTAATTGCTTGCATCGAGCAAAAGAAAATTTCTCATTATCGAATAGCCAATATCATAAATTGCAACTTTCATGTTTTGAACCTTGGCTTGCGTTTGAAACACAAGAACATTTATTTCAGATTCTGGAACTGATTAAACAGTGTTGGCCTATTCATGCTGTATTGGGAGAGTTTCATCTTATAAACAGCGTTGATCCATCAATATTTCAAGAATTAAATAGGAAAGGACGACTCGCAGAAAATTTACGATATTGGATGGATCAATAAAAATTAAAAAAAGGATAAATGCAAGTTGATCAAGTTTCATTTGAAGTACGACCATAGAAGAACACCATTTTCAATGATAAAAATAATCAACCATCACTAATAAGTAGAGTCTGCGAAGGGCCACACACACACAAGGTCATATTGTATCTGACCAAATCACTTTATTCAACGTAGGTAGTAAAAGTTGAAGAAATCCCCGCAAAATAATTTAACATTGAAAATGTAATTCATGTATATTATTTTTTATTAGTTAGGATGGAAAAAAATAATGAAAAAAGATATTTATCACTTAGAGGTAACAACTGATTCAGATGAGGTGATCAGTGAGATTAATCATTTTATTTTTCAAATAATCAGTAGTGGAAAAAATGCGGATACTATTCTTACGGCCGCTATTAACCTTCCCAATAATTTATTAATTCAATGTTATGCCGCTATTTTTTATTTATATGCTCAAGAAAATCAATACACATTAATAGCCAACTCCTATATAAAAAATGCAGAAAAATTATTACCGTTCGCTAATCAACGAGAGCAATTATTCTATCAAGCCATTTTGGCTTGGAAAAATCTGGATTATGAATTAGCAGTGAATTTGTTTATTAACATTACCGAATTATGGCCGCAAGATGTAGCAGCAGCTAAATTTGCAGAATGGATGTTTTATTGTAGTGGTCAAGCGTATCACGCAAAACGTTTTTTGATGATGTGCGAAAATATGAAAAATCATCATTCAATGAACAGTCATTTTTTGGCGATTTATGCTTTTGCTCTGGAATTATCTGGCCAATTTGAAAAATCTTTTGAAGTCGCCACACGTGCAATTGAAATTGAACCGCATACCCCTTGGGCACATCATGCTTTAAGTCACGATTACTTAATGACTACAAAAATAGAGCAGGGAATAGTAGCACTTGAATCTTTTAAACCTTCCTGGAAGACTATTTTACCTGCATTAAAATGTCATAATACTTGGCATTTGGGATTATTGTATCTCGCTGATCTCAACGAAAAAAAAGCAAAAAATTTATATACGACTGACATATGGGGTAATGCGCCTGATTCTGTATTAGAACAAATTGATGCTATTTCTTTTTTATGGAGAATGGATATGGCTGGATTGCCACAAAATGAAGAATGGAGAAAAATAGATAAACATTTAGGCAAACATCCTATTGAATGTTATATGCCATTTAATAATGCTCATTTTATTTATGCGTTAGTAAAATCAAAAGGCACTGAGATAGCTAATAAAGCGGTTCAACAAATAGAAAATGATGCTAATACATTATCAGGAAATTCATATCGATTATGGCATACCATCACAAAACCATTTTTACATGGTTGTATTGCATTTGCTGATGGTGATTATAGTCGAGCAAATGAATATTTAGATCCTATTATTAATGAAGTATTTTGTGTAGGTGGTAGCGATGCGCAAGATGAACTTTTTACGCAGACTTATTTATTGAGTTTAATAAAAACTAATCAAAGAAAAAAAGCCACGAATTATTTTGAAAAATATTTATTACATTACCAACATACCCCATTGAGTCAATATTGGTTTGAATAATTCCCGATTTTTAATTTACCTGCTTTGTGTGATGCATTAACGATTAATCAATTGAGATTCAGCTTAGATTCAATATTATTCCTGTCATTTTTTGATACTGGCAGAACGATCAAAATAACTCAAAAAATAGCGATAAGCTTTATTACCTGTTGTATCTCAGCGCGGCAGGGAAACGGCAAGTATATTTAATGTGAGTCATTCGTCAGGCAAGTCACAAAAATGTCTACAAGTTGATTCAACTGCATATCTGTCCGCGTCTTATAAACAGAATGATTGTAATTGTTTTTATAGTTTGGTATAAATCGCTCCATTTCGGAGCGGAATGCCTTACGCTAATTTTAAGGAGATCCTGCAGCTGGCCAAGCCAATATAAGAATAAGGACGAGGTGCGTTTTGAAATATGATTTCGTTGAAAACATTATCAATGATAATATTTTTATTAAACTTCGAAATTTTTGTAACTCGCATGATGTTTTCCTGAAAATTGAAAGTCTTAATCTGGGTGGCTCTATAAAAATTAAAACAGCCATGGCTCTGATAAGAGATGCTGAAGTAAATAGAAATTTAAAGCATACCAAAAAATTTATTGAATCTAGTTCAGGCAATCTTGGTTTATCGTTAAGTATTATTGCAGCCTCTCAAGGTTATCACTTCACTTGCGTTGTTGACAAAAACACCAACAAACAAAATATCAAAATGATGCATGCATTAGGCACACATGTCGTGATCATTGACCAAAAAGATGCTCAGGGAGGCTATCTTGCCAACCGTCTAAAATATATTCGATCTGTCATAGAACACGACCCAGAAATAATTTGGCTTAACCAGTATCAAAATCCGGCAAATCCAGCCATTCACGCAGAAATGACAGCAAAATCTATTTTGTCAGAATTTAGTAGCATTGATTATCTGTTTATTGGTGCAGGAACCACCGGAACGCTCATGGGATGCGCGAGTTTATTCCGTTCTTACTCACCAAAAACGCAGCTGATCGCAGTTGATTCTGTAGGCTCGGTAATATTTGGGACCCCTGGCCAAACTCGTTATCTTCCTGGACTGGGTTCTAGCGTGCCCCCTCATTTTTTTGATGCTAGTCAAGTAGACAAGCTTATCCAGATTCCAGAAACAGAAACAGTCGCCTGTTGTCGCGAGGTCGCACTACGTTTCGGTTATTTGGGCGGCGCTTCAACCGGTACGGTGTTAGCCGCTGTTAAGCGTTTACAGCATGATATTCCTAGTAACGCAAACATTGTTGCCATCTCGCCAGATTTTGGAAACTGTTACGTGGATACGCTTTATAACGACGAATGGTGCAATAAAATATTTGGACAAGCATGGCGTGGATCATTCCTTACAAATGAGAATAGAGATGTAGAACATGCATAAAAAGCAGGCTAATTTTGAAGTTATTACCGGTAATTTTATCCAAGAAATTCTGGCAACCTCAAAACGAGAAATAATGAACATCGTTCGCCAGTCTTACTTGATTCATCATCATGGTCACACTGAAAATCCTAACAGTTATTTTCTGCGTTTTACTGATAAACCTGAGGCACGTATTATTGCGCTACCCGCTGCGATCAATGATCAAAGCAATCATCTTTCTGTATCAGGAATTAAGTGGATCGCTAGTTATCCACGTAATATAGAAGTTAATTTACAACGTGCATCGGCGGTCATTTTATTGAATGACTACGAAACTGGCTATCCGTTCGCTTGTTTAGAAGCATCACAGATCAGTGCGGCGCGCACAGCTGCTTTTGCTGTGCTAGCAGCCAACCATTTAGTTTCAGTAAAAAAGCACGTCAACACACTTTCCGTCATTGGTTGTGGATTGATTTCACGCACCATTCTTGCCTACTTCAAAGATGAAGGTTGGAAATTTGATGAAGTGATTGCTCATGATATTTCACACGAATACCGTGATGCGTTTATCAGAAATATAAATCAACAATCGCTTTATCCGGTTCATGCGGCAAGCGATCTGGCTTCGGCGCTAAAAGCAGATATTGTGCTATTAGCTACTACCGCCAGTACACCCTATATTCAAGATGAAAAAACCTTTTCTCCTCATCAACTGGTTCTCAATATTTCTCTTCGCGATTTGTCACCTGAAATTATTAACGCTAGCAATAACGTACTGGATGACATTGATCATTGCATAAAAGCCAATACCTCACCTCATCTTACGGAACAGAAATATGGTCATCGCCGATTTGTCACCGGCACATTGGCAGAGATTATTGAAGGTGAAAAACATCTCGATAAAAAGAAAGCAACTGTATTTTCTCCTTTTGGGTTGGGTGTTCTTGATCTTGGTTTAGCTATGTTTATTTATCAACAAAACCAGCACTCCTTGAAGCGTCATGTTATTCACGACTTTTTTCCTGATATGCAACGTTGGAGTATTTAAAGGATGATGATGCAAAAAAACTATATGGTTCGACAATTAGTTCCAGGCGTTCCGCATGTTTCATTGGTGACAGGTGAGCAGGGCGGTTCGATCAGTGAGTTCTTTCAGGAAAATAATCATATTGATCACCTGCTGGCCGAAAAAGGCGCGTTATTATTCCGCGGTTTTCAGTTGAAAGACGATGAAGATTTCTCCTTACTAGTAAATACCTTGGCAAAAAAAGAGTTGACCTACCAAGAACGCTCTACACAACGCAAGAAAGTAGCGGAAAATATTTATACCAGCACGGAATATCCAGCAACAAAAACTATTGCTAATCACAGTGAAAATTCTTTCCAAACTGTGGTGCCTAGTAAAATTCTATTTTTCGCTAAGCAAGCCTGCACAAAAGGTGGTGAAACGCCATTTGCGGATAATGCACGAGTCATGGAATTGATTGGTTCAGAGATTATTAACGAATTCCGTGCAAAAGGTATTTGTTATTTAAGAAACTTTGATGGCGGATTTGATCTCTCGTGGCAAGAGGCATTCCAAACAGATAATCATAAGGATGTTGAGCTTTATTGTCTGAATAATGCAATAGAGTATAAGTGGTTATCTGACAGCCACTTACATACTCGTCAAAAACGAACCGCGATACGTCGCCATCCTATCACTGGGCAGGAAGTATGGTTCAATCAGCTTCACCTATTTCATATCACCAATCTGGATTTACCAGTTCGTCAAGCTCTGTTGAATAGCGTTGGATGGGATTTGCTTCCACGTCATGCAATTTATGGCACCGGGGAAGAAATTCCGGATGAGATCGTAGAACGAATACGTACCGCGTTCATTGAAGCGGAGTTAATTTTCCCTTGGCAAACAGGCGATGTCGTAGTTGCCGACAATATTTTGGTAAGTCATGGTCGCAAACCATTCGAGGGGGAGCGCGTCATTCGTGTGGCGCTAATTGACCCAGTATTTCCTATTTCAGAGGAGACTTACTAATGCAAGCTGCTCATTATTGCCTGCCACAAAATTCACTCGTTCATCGTTTAGATGAAACAGTTGCACACTTTGCTGATTGCATTGCCGTGGTAGATGACTATCAGTCTTTGACATTTTCGCAGTTTGCAAAACGCGTTTTAGTGCTGGCTGCACAGCTCAAATTGGTTATTCAACCAGGTGATCACGTTGCCGTACAGTTAAAACGTAGTGCCGATTATATCATTGCCGCTTATGCCATCTGGAAGGTGGGCGGAGTCTATCTGCCTCTTGATGATCAATGGCCTGAATCACGCATTGAAGGCATTTTGCATCAAGCACACGTTCGGGCAGTGATTCATCACCAAGAAGAAACTGCTGGGATGACAGTCAAAATCACATCATTTTCAACCGTGCCACGAATAGATTTGTTGGTTGCAGGAACACCTGCCTATATTATTCATACCTCAGGTACAACGGGTACGCCTAAAGGAGTGGTGATAACACACCAATCACTATTGCACTTGGTTGATAGCCACCAGAACAACATCTATAAACCGCAAAAGATTACCAGCGGGCCTGTGGCGATGAACGCCTCCTTCTGTTTCGATAGTTCTCTCGAACGGTTGGCGCTTGTCTCTCTGGGATATTGCGTTCATGTCGTCAGTGATCAGGTACGAAAATCGCCTCCTATGTTGGTGAATTATTTGTGCGATAACCGGATCGTTAATGTGGATCTAGTACCTTCCCATTTAAAAATTTTGCTCCTGGCAGGACTGGTGGATATTGCACAAGCATTGCAACTGGTGATCGTGGGAGGTGAGGCTATTGATGCAGAGCTGTGGAAAAATTTAGCTGCCAGCAGAGTAACCTTTTTCAATGTCTATGGCCCAACGGAAAACACTATCAATACAACCTTCTGTAAAATTACTGCTGACAAACCAATGCCGCATATCGGTCAACCGTTCGATGGTGTTGAGTGCCATATTATTGGAGAAAATAATGAGCTTTGTGTTGAAGGGGAAGCAGGTGAATTAATTGTGAGCGGTCAACATCTGGCACAGGGATATTACAATGCGCCGGAATTAACTGCACGCGCATTTATTATCCTGCGAGGGAAGCGGTGTTATCGCACAGGCGATCTTGTGAAGCGGGACTCACAAGGGAATTTATTTTTCCTGGGACGAATTGATGACCAAGTAAAAATAAATGGTTATCGCATCGAACTGGCGGATGTGCAATACCATCTGGCTTCACTGCCTGCGGTTCGTTCTGCTGCTGTGACACCTATAAAAAAAACAACGGGGCATTCTAGTTTGTTGGCATCAATTGTTTGGGAACCAGAGAAACGTTCGGGGCTTACTTTTGCTGATCTCATCTGGCAACTAAGTCAGAAAATTCCAGCATATATGGTGCCAGATCAATGGCAACAGCTAGAAGTGTTGCCTTTAACCGATAATCTCAAGCTTGATCACAGGGCGATTCTACAGACCTGGAGGGATAATCAGTTAGACGACCATACTGCTTCAGATCAGGGATCAGCGTTGTCTGATGCCGAAAGTTTAGTGCAGAATATCTGGCAATTAATACTGAAAAAAAACGTTACAAACATAGATACGCATTTTTTTTCTTCAGGTGGCGACTCGTTAGCGGCCATGGCGTTATTGACCGAGTTAAATAAAGTAACACTTCTTAACGTGAATCTTAGCGATATTTTCAAACATCCCACTATACGTAAAATGGCGGCTTGGCTTGATATAGTTAAAGTGAAAAATGAGGTTCAACAATGAGCCTGATTTTTTGTTTGCCTCATGCTGGTGGCGGCGCACATCATTATGCAGGTTGGGCTGCCCAGTTAGGCGACCAGATAGAATGGGTGCCTATGGATTATGCGGCTCACTTTTCACGTATGGATGAATACCCTTATGAAACGTTTACTCAATCAGCGCATGATCTCGCAACAATAATGGTGAAACAGGCCGCAGGACGTCCATTTGCATTGTTTGGTCATAGCATGGGTGGAGCACTTGTTTACGAAATCGCTTGTTATTTAGAGCAACAGTTTCCAGCGGGCAGAATTAAGTTCGTTGTCATATCGAGTGCATTACCACCTCATTGTCGAGATGAAAATGGACCCCGTTACTATACATTTTCTGATCGGGAATTTATTCAGCATCTAATCGATACGGGTGGCCTTTCAGCGCAACTTGCCGAGCAGAAAGAACTAATGGCACACTGTCTACCACTGATCCGTAAGGATTATCAGCTTTATCATCAATATCAGCGATTGTCTCCTGTAAAGTTAAACTGCCCCCTCTATATTTTGTGGGGGGAACAGGAAAATATACCCAGTAAAAAAATGGCGGAATGGTCAGATTACAGCCATCACTTGTTGATGACCAAAACCTATCCGGCAGGCCATTTTTACTGGCATCACTGTTTAGAGGCGCTGACCGCCGATCTGTCTGTTATCGCGCATCAGTTATTCCATGCGGATAATGGTTGCGCGAACCTTGAACCCACTATAAAACTCGAGAGTCAATATAATGCCCCCATTAAATAGAAAAAGTGTTGTTATCATTATTGATGCGTGGTCTGGAGGAAAATATCTCATTCCTGCATTTCAAGCATTGGGATATTTTTGTATCCATATTCAATCACCCTTTGTGCCAGACATTTTTGCTCATGATAATGAGTTAACCATCGCACAAAGCGATAAAAATATTGTCTACGATGGCAATATAAAATCCTTGCTTGAGATTCTCTCTCATTACACAGTTAAAGTTATATTGGCGGGTAGCGAAGGTGCCGTGTCATTGGCCGATCAGCTCAATGCGTTGTTGGGACTGAAATTCAGTAATCAAACAGAATTATCTGCTGAACGACGTAATAAATTTTTAATGCAAGAACAATTGGCAAGCAAAAAAATAGCGTCTATTAAACAACGTCTGGTGAGTCATCGTGAAGCATTACAGGATTGGCTGATGACGCATCATCACTGGCCAGTGGTATTGAAACCGGTACAAAGTGCTGGCACTGACGGTGTATTTATTTGTCATACACAACAAGAAGCGGAAGATGCTTTTAACGACATCCTTTCACGGCGCGATTTATTTGGGAATACTAATGAAGCGGTACTGTGCCAAGAATTTCTCAAGGGAACAGAGTTTGTCGTCAATGGTATCGCCTGCCAAGATCATTATTTTTTTACGGAAAGCTGGTACTCAAAGAAAAAATACTACAAAGGTTTCCCCGTTTACGAAACACAGTATCTTTATTATAAAAACGATGCGAATTTTGATGTGCTTGCCCACTATACGAAACAAGTTTGTCATGCGCTGGGTATTCGGAATGGTGCATTCCATGCTGAAATCATGCTGACTGAAAGCGGTCCAATTTTAATCGAAATCGGTGCTCGTATCGCGGGTGGCGCAGATCCTTATATTATTGAAGAATGTCTTGGACATTCTCAAATTAGCAAGCTGACACAAGCTGTACTGCATCCTGAATTATTTCTCGAAGATAGTAAAAAACAGCGTACTTATACAGATCATAAGCAGGCTGCTTATATTTTTATGATTTCTCCTTTCCAAGGGAAAGTTAAAAAACAACCTGAAGTGCCATTTATTAATGTCGATGGCGTAATTAGTGTGAATTATCATTATCAGATCGGAGAAATTCAGCAGGAGACACGCGATTTGTTGAGTTCACCCGGGGTGATTATTGTCATTCAGGAAAACAAACAAGCACTGGATAATACTATTGCTGAGATTCGTCGTATGGAAGACCATTTTTATCAAACCGATTTAGATATTATTATTTGAAAGAGAGTGGCTCATGAATATTGAACAACTAGTACAGGACACCATTAAAATATTTCCCTGGTACCAACAATTATTAAAGACAACAAATGCGGATATCAAACAACTTCAAACGTTACCGCTGATGACCGAAGATGTGTTGACCCAGCATTATTATCATACCAACCATGCCATGTCAGAAAATTATCACACCTATCTAACATCGGGAACGACATCCGGCAAACGTAAAAAAATACATTATTCGGATAATGATCAGCGTATCTACCTGCAACAACGCATAGAGATCATCAGAAAATTTTGTGGTAAAGGCAATATTCGTGCCTGTGTCGATTTGGGAACAGGACATGCTGCTGCTACTGCCAAAGACATATTCCATGCCATTGGTTGTGAAGTGGAATTAATTAATTTCACCCTCCCTATCCAGCAGCATGTCGAAATACTTAACCGATTTAAACCAGATATTTTATTTACTATGCCTATGATTCTTGATTGTCTTATCGCTACCGGACAGCTCGATTTTCAACCGAAAAAAATCATCGTTCTGGGCGATGTTGCCTCAATGATTTGGCAAAAAAAAGTGGCTGATTATTTTCATATAACGCTCAGCGATATTCTTGATCTATTTGGCAGTATTGAGATTGGCTCAATCGCTTTTTATAACCATCATCTTGGCTGCTATCAATTCGATCTTTCTATTATTCCTGAAGTATTATCTCCACAAGAAATTTACCCTGATGTTTCCTATCACGGCAATGGCCACATTTTATTGTTAACTTCTTTTGCCCGTGAATATTTTCCGGCGGTGCGTTTTGTAACGAATGATCTGTTGGAAGGTTTTGCTTCGCACATGGATCAGGGCAAAACAATTTATACCTATCAGCGTTGCCTCGGACGTTTTGCCTCTGAATATAAGCATGGCGAAAAAATTAGTCTGAATGATATCAATGCTGTCATGGCTGTACACCTACCTTATCATCAATATGACCTCGATGATCAAGGTGGAGCCTTAAGCATTCGTATTGTTGCCGAGTCGATTTCTTCTGCGACAATTCAGGCCATAAAACATGACTTATTGTCACGTAATCTTGACGTCGCACAAATGATTAAGTCTGGGCTGGTTGGTGATATCCGCATCAGCTGTGTGGATGCGCAACAAATTTCCTCAAACATCAGCAAGCGTCGTTATTAATAAGAACGTAAAACGCGACAGGAGAAAGGATATGTGCGGTATTGCTGGCCTCATCAACTTCAATCATCAACCGGTTGAGCGCGAGTTGCTGAAGAAAATGCTGATAGCACTAGAACATCGAGGGCCAGACCAAGATGGAGCATATTATGATACGCATGTCAGTATGGGAATACGTCGATTAAAAGTCATTGCACTAGATAATGGTGCGCAACCCAGTTATAGCAATGACGGGCAATATGTGCTGGTGTTCAATGGGGAAATTTATAATTACCAAACGCTGCGTAGCAAATTAATCGCTCAGGGGTTCCACTTCAACACCGATTCAGATGCCGAAGTCATCGTCAATCTTTATCAGCATTATGGAGAAGCATTTTATCAATATCTGGATGGCATGTTTTCCCTAGCAATCTATGACCGTCATCAAGAAACCTTGTTGCTAGCACGCGATTATACTGGGAAAAAACCTTTGTTTTATTCGTTCCAAGATGGCGTGGTGACGTTTGCTTCTACGCTTAATGCGTTACTCAAAAACACGCGTATTCGCCGAAGTATTAATCCTGGTGCGCTAGATTATTATTTACGTTTTCGCGTCGTACCTCATGATCAAAGCATTTTTCAGGATGTCTATAAAGTTCCTGCGGGTAGTGCACTAAACTTCAGCAGCCGCGGTGAAAAACTAATTCAATACTGGAAAGTAAATTATCAGTCATGCGTGAAAGAACAATCATTCGAACAGTGGCTTGATGAGATTGACGATGATTTAAATCAAGCTGTTGCCAAACGACTGGCGGCAGAAGTTCCTGTTGGCATTATGCTAAGCGGGGGACTGGATTCAAGTCTGATCGCGGCGATAGCTTGTAAGCAGCGCGGCAAGTCACTCAACACTTTTGCTATCGGCTTTCATGAGACTAACTATAATGAGCTTACGTATTCACGTCGCCTGGCGCAGGACCTGGGTACGGATCACGAGGATTATATTATTAACCGTCAAGAAGCGTTCGATACGGCGCATTCGCTGATCGCTCATTTTGGTGAACCTTTTGCTTTTCCTTCCTCTATCGCTAGCTATTTTATGTATCGATTAGCCCGTAAAAAAGTGACGGTAGTATTGGGAGGCGATGGCGCTGACGAATTGTTTGGTGGTTATGCGCGTTACTCTTTGGTGGCCAGTTTTCCCCATTTATCTTCAGGAGAAAAGCTACCGCGCAAAGTCGATCTTACCGAGAAAAACTGGCAATCAGATGCTTTTCCTGAGTTTTATCAAGCCCTGTTAACGGATGGCGTGGGCAGCGAGATGCGACAACAGATTTACAGTCAGAAAATGAAAAATAGCCTGACTGAAGCACAGCATGTTGCTCGTTGTAACCATTATAGGAGCGAGCTTAATCAGGAGCAGAGTCAGCTTTCTGCTGCGATGGAATATGATTTCAATCACTGGATGAAAGAAGCGCAGTTGGTAAAAATAGATATTGCTTCGATGGCGAACTCATTGGAAGTGCGCGTTCCATTCCTGGATCAGAAGGTGATTGCGCTAGCGAGCAGTCTACCTGAAAAATTTAAATTACATCAGGGTCAGGAAAAATATCTGCTGCATCATCTAGCAAAACGTTATCTTCCTGATTATATTTTGCATCGGAAAAAGCAGGAGTTAGCCATACCGCTTACGCAATGGATTAATTCTTCAATGAAAACCATTATGACAGAAACACTGACTAGCGACAGGGCGCTATCGCGCGGCTATTTTAATCCGGATCGATTACGGCAGTTTTGCAAGAAAATGGATGATAGCCAAAGTTATTTACTCTGGACGCTCTATATGCTAGAAAAATGGCATCATGTTTTTGTTGATCATGAGGAGCGCTAATGACGGCGCAAGGAAAATATTTGTCCGGTGTAACCTGTACATTTCTATATATTCTTATTGCATCAATACAAAGCGTCGCACTGAATGTTTGGCTTTTCGGCGTGAATGTTTTTTTGGTCGTTGGATTGAGTTTTACTGTCGTCACTATTCTTTTTTTATTAATTGGTTTTTTCCGACAACGGAAAGCTTATATCTATTTGATCTCTCAGTGGCGTCTATTGCTAGCGCTGAATATTGTTTCCACGTTTAACTGGTTGTTTTATTTTTTGGCCGTAAAATATCTCGAGCCATCGGTTGCCGTCACTTTAACGCAAGGATTGGGGCCTGTCAGCATGACGAGTTTTTATCTGCTTAAACGCTATCCGGTCAGCTTAGTAACACGTTTTTGTCATCTCGTTATTTTTATCGTTGCTGTGACACTCTGTTTATATACGCTTGAGTTCAGAAATGCGTATAGTCATTATGGTCGTGATGATGTTTTGATGGGAATTTTTATTGCGATCCTATGCAGTATCAGCATTACAGCTACTGTCATTATTTCAAGGAAATTTGCGGTTAGCCAAATTCCAGCTTCTGCGCTGCTTTCGTTACGTTTCCCAATGCTCATTATTATTTGCCTAGTTGCATTATCAACACAGCACGATGTGGTGATTAATGCCAATATCATTTACGCCATTTTATTAATTGCTTTAGTTGGCGTCAGCGCTTCAATTTATTTTTTACAAAAAGGAATCGAGTTGACTACATCGCTGGCCGTTTCTACAGTGCTCGCATTATCACCTTTAGCGGTATTTATGATGCAGATGTTTAATGCACACACACCGTTTAGTACGGTACTTTTTGCTATGATTAGCGTCATCGTCACAGCCTCAATCATTTCGATTGTGTACGATGCTAGTCAGGCATCCAAAATTAAAAGCGTTTATTGATGGTGCCAATTTATTAATTATTAAAAGGAAGAAATAAATGAAAAAATATATTGTGATAGTCGATGGATTTTCAACAGCGCAGTATTTGTCATATATATTTAAAGGAAACAATATTCCTCGTATCCATATTTTATCTAGTCATAATGTCCCGCCAAAATTTTTAGAGCAATATAAAATACATAAATCTTCTTATGACATTTGTATTGAATATGATGGGAATATGGAAAATTTACGTAAAGAATTACAAAAATATAATATTGGTCACATTATTCCTGGATCAGAAACAGGCGTCATCATAGCAAATGATCTTGCTAATTATTTTAATTTAGCGACAGCAAATGATTTAGAATTAGGAGAAGCAAGAAGAGATAAATTTTTAATGCATGAAGCATTGAAGAAAAAAAATGTAGCTGCAATGAAACATTGTATTTCTGATAATCTTGATGAAATTTTAAAATGGACGGAACAACATGGCCAATATACTGTCGTTTTAAAACCACCAGCAAGTGCGGCCACCGAAGACGTGCATTTTTGTCATTCAGCAGAAGAAATAAAAAAAGCTTTTGAATCAATTATGGGTAAAACTAATTTGTTAGGAATACTCAATGAAAAAGTGCTAGTTCAAGAATTTTTATCTGGTGAAGAATGTATTGCTAACGTAGTAGTAAGAGATGGACATATTTTTATTACTGATGTTTGGAAATCAAATAAAATAAATCATAAAGATACGGTTCTTTATGATTTCCAAGAATTAGTGAGTCATCACGATCCCTTGTTTAAAGTTTTATTTGATTATACGGCACTGGTATTAGATGCGCTTGGCATTCAGCATGGCGCTGCACATCTTGAAATCATGCTAACCCAAAATGGTCCGGTATTAATTGAAATCGGTGCGCGATTGGCTGGTGGAGTAGATCCTTCTGCACTGACTGCAGCACTAGGCTACAACCCCGTTTCTATGTTGGCTGAATCGATGATGAATCCTCAAGGATTTATTAATATGACAAAACAACCCAGATTGGAAGCATTAAATCAATTGTATATGGTCTATTTGATTTCAGATAAAACAGGAAAAGTTAATACGCCTTTTGATACTAATGTATTTGAACAATTGCCTGGATTTCATGGCATCAATTTTTCACTAAAACCGGGTGATATGCTGCATGAAACGATCACACTTTTTGATAGCCCAGGAAGTATTTTTTTAATTGCTGAAGATCAATCAATTCTTTTGGAATCATATGATCGCATACGTGAAATAGAAAAAACTTTTTATGCTAATGCGTTAGAAATTGAAACGACGAAAAAGGAAGAAGTCAGTCCTTTTTCAATGTTTAATCAAAATAAAACCCATATTCCAGATGCAAAACAGAAGCTAGAAGCAGAGCAAAGTTTAACGCGACAATATGGATAGCTTATCCTAGATAAATAGGTGTTGATTAATATTAATCAACACCTATATTAAAATAGTTAAATATAATAGAAGAGTTAATTAAATAGGAGGTTTTATGAAAAAGGGATTAATAACAATTGCAATAGTAAGTTTTAGTATTGCGTCTTTTTTATTGTTACCATCTTGTACATTGTTACCCTCACACCATGTACAATTTTCCCCTCACTGCAGTGCGTCGAGTGACAAAAACTGTTCATGATGGCGCTTAAATGATTCGTTGTGGAGTGATCAAGCAATAGGTGGACAGACGCATAATGATGAAGATGTTGAGTTTTGCAAAGAGATAAAAAAATCAGTAGCCATAATTGAAGAGGTAACACCACATGACTATTAAGAAAACTGTGTCTGCACGAGAAGCGCTTAAGAATGTCCTTAAATCTTCTTTTGGTGAATTTGTTAGAGATATCCGAGAATGCGATGAAATATCTCAAACTGAGCTTGCTAAACATATGCATGTCTCACGTCAATTTATTAATGCTGTTGAAAAAGATAAAGCTAAGATTAGTTTGGCAATGGCTATTAAATTCGCGCGTGCATTAGGTTATCCATATGAAGCTTTTGTTGAGATATTTTTGAATGATCTGCTAAGAAAGTCTGGAATAAAAAAAGTTGTTCATCTTGAATCTAAAGCTGCTTAATATCCATTTTATATGGATCCAGGTAGTTTAATGACGAGAGTCGGTAGACTGAAAACATAATAATTAACCGGTATTTTGGCACGTTCAGTTTTTGTTATTGATAAAAATGGAAAAATTGTTTATAAAGAAATTACCTCAAATATTGATAAAATGCCTAATTTAAAAGCTGCCATTAATACTGCCGAAAGTATTAACTAAGAAAGTTCAATTAACATGTTGCTAACATCATAATGTGATTATTCACACTGATGATTATTCGACTAGGCTAGCAAATATGTTAAACCCGTTATACTCTCTTTTATTAAATTTTCATCGTGAATATCATGACCATAAATAATAGTAGTAGTTAATGAATAAATAGCGCGAATACGTGCTAATTCCCATGTTTCATCACTGATTGGCCCATAGGTTTTTTTAAATAAAGCATAAGCACTAGGCGGTAAAAAAATATGAGCAATGGCAAGATCAATGGCAGGATGACCAATCTCAGCATCACCCCAATCAATTATTCCGATAATGTCATGGGATGCGTTTACAATTAAATGCCTAGCATATAAGTCACCATGCGTAAGACAATAGATATTTTCTATTGAAAATATCTTGATAGAAGTGACGTAATCCATCAATAACGCAGTATTAATTAATTTAAGCGGCTCAATCATTTTAATATTTTTTATTATCGATGGAATTAATTTTGTTAAATCCATTCTTCCAGAAATATCCATTGGCAAATTTAGTTGTTGCACTTCTTGCAAAGGAAAATGATGTAATTTTGATAAAAATTCCGCTAACCGTACAGCATTTTTTATTCGTGATGCTGCAGAAAGATTTGCACAGCAAGCAGTTATACCGGAAATATGATTATAACCAGCAAAAATCCATGGATATTGTTTAGTAGGGTTACCAGCAAACTCAAGGTACGGGGTAGATAATGGTAATTTATCAGCGAGATAAGGTAATAATTTTAATTCATTTTTCAATAACACGACAGTTTCTTTTTTTCTGGGAAATCGGAAAACATACTGATCGTTAATTAAAAATGCAGTATTATCCCAGCCTTCCCCTAAAAATTTAATATCAATAATTTTTAGATGAGAAAATTGTTCAGTAATTAAGTGAGTTGCAGTCTCAATAGAAACACATTGCTCTGGATGCCATGGTTTATTCACAAAAATGCCTATATATACCTGAACTTTGGTAACCCTGTGACGCGATTAATCCATTCAATAAGAGCGGCTTCATTTAAAAACTCACCTTAGGTAGTGCTAACATACTTGAATGATATGACTCTTTTCGGCTAACTTTATTTTTTATAAATGTTGAGCAAACCAATCGCGCGCGGCATTTGCAGCAATAGCAAATTGTTCCTGGTATGGGGCGAAATGGCCGCCTTTTATTAAAATCAATTTTTTAGGTTCCATTGCACAGTTATAAGTTTCTAACTCTAAATCAGTTAATGAAACGACATCATTATCGCCGATAATCATTAATAATGGAATTGGAGAAATTCTTGTAATATAACTTCCTGGTTCATATTCAGAATACATTTCTATAGAACGAAGCGTAATTTCATTTCGCCATTTTGAAAATCTCCATTGATCAGTTTCAGCAGCATTTTTGCCGGTAAAAAAATCACTTGCATCAGAACTAGCATGAGATACTGTATTTGAATTATCTATTGTAATCATAGGCACTATTGTAGGCGGTTTATTTTGATAACGTGTATTTCTATCGGCATCGAATTTCGATCGTAATGCTTGCCATTGATCAGGACGGGTTCTTCTTAACATGGTTTGATAACCGCTAATAGTCGGCACTTGTGATACAACGCATTTCACTCTTTTATCGATTGCACCAACAACTAATACATGACCTCCGCTATAACTACTTCCCCAGATACCAATACGATTAGAATCAATTTTTGGTAATTGTTGTGCATATGTAATTGCGTTTCTGTAATCACGAACTTGTTGCCAAGGATCAAGTTCTTGTCGAGGTTCGCCGTCACTATCTCCAAAATTTCGATTGTCATAAACTAAGACAGCTATTCCTGCTTGCGCAAATAACTCAGCATATTTATCGAGATAAAGTTCTTTTATACAATTATAGCCATGAGCCATCACTACTATAGGAGCTTGATTAACACCCATTGGAAGATATAACCAACCGCGCAAGATAACTCCTTCCGCATTAAACTCGATATCCTCCTGAGTAAATTTATATTGCTGCATATGTTTACCTCTTATAAAAATGTTATCTCATCGTTTGTTGTGGGCTCACTATAAACCATATATAATTAAAAGTAAACTACATCGTTTACTTTATGAAGGAGGCGATCATGCGTCGTGCAGAACAAAAAAAAGCGGCTATTATTCAAGCTGCCAAAACAATCTTTTTGAAACAGGGATTTAGTGCTACCAATATGCAGGATGTAACAGATCTGGCGCAGGTGTCCAAAAAAACGGTTTATCATCATTTCTCAGATAAAACTATTTTATTTCAAGCGGTTCTTGCCGAACATTGGGAGACAATAAATAAGGCAAGTTATATTTTAAATAATGATGAAATGCCAGAAAAAGCCTTGAAAAAATTTGCCAAGAAATTTTTATTATTTCTGTATCAACCTGAAACCGTTGCATTGTTTCGATTAATCATTGCAGAATCAGATCGATTTCCTTCGCTTTGCCAAGCGCTCTTGCGTCAAGGAAAAGCTCCTTTTACTCAAGCTTTAATCGATTATTTAACAATGCAAAAAAAAATGAGAAATTTAAAAATGAAGGATGTTGAACTTGCGGCAAATCAATTTATGGGGCTTTTAAAAGAAGATCAATTCTGGCCTAAGTTACTTGGATTTATTCCTACATTGAATTCGAGACGATTAAATAAATTGATAAAGAGCGCTATTAATGTTTTTTTAGCAGCGTATCAAACGAAAAAATTGGTTAATTAGAAATAATTTATTATTTTTTAAAAGCATCAAAAATGATGGTGCAGAATTTAGTTTTTTGAATAAACATTCAAGGGGCTGTCTGTTATGATAAAACAGAGGGTAAGCGAGGAATATTTAAATGATAAATACATTATTAATTTTTATAGGTGCTGGGTTGGGTGGCGTGTTTCGCTATTGGATATCCAATAGTGTTTATTGGTTTGTGGGTCGTCAATTTCCTTATGGAACATTAGTTGTGAATGTGAGCGGATGTTTTTTAATGGGATTGCTTTTTGTTCTTATATTAGAACGCTTTAACGGAATTGGACCCCCATTACGCTCTTTATTGTTAATTGGATTATTAGGTGGCTATACAACTTTTTCTTCGTTTTCTATAGAAACACTAAATCTTTTTGAAAATGGTGCTTGGATCAGCGCTTTTTTAAATATTTCTCTAAGCGTAATTCTATGCATTGCGGCAACTTGGCTAGGCGTCATTGGAGGAAGGCAATTATGAAAAAAATCGATATCATTATCGTGCGAATTTATGTCATGGAATCGTCACATTTACTCAGTCACATCGTCAATTATTTAAAAACGGAAGCAAATATCCGTGGTATAAGTGTTTTTCGTGCTATTAGTGGTTTTGGTGAGAGGGGAAATCACACTGCTTCATTGGTTGATCTCTCTTTAGATTTACCTCTTGCTATAGAATTTTTTGATAGTAAAGACAAGGTTGAATCTGCTTTAGAGCATTTAAGTAAAATCATTAAGCATGAACATATTGTTTTTTGGGAAGCTAAAGCCAATGATTAAATTTTTGTTATTTTATAGAAAAAATATTTTTAGCCCTCTTACGTATACGCTTAATAATTTCAAATCATCTATGCCAGGCAGAATTAAAAAATTGGTAGTAAAATTACGCCATCATTTAATATTATCTAATTTTTCTCATTACTACCCATAATAGTGGTACAGCTAATAATTGGATAAAAATTGAAAAAATAACTAATGAAAGAATGGAAACATCATAAAGCATACCCATCAAAAAACTACCTAAAAACCAGCAAAGACCATACCCCGTATTGAAAACTCCATACGCAGAACCACGTTTTTTTATTGGCACCATATTTGCTACAATTGCGCGCATTAATGACTCATGTGCGCTGACACCAATACTCCATAAAGCAATGCCAAGAAATGCTGTCGTAGCATTTCCTAAAAATACTAAGGGAGCGAAGAGGCAGGAGGCAATAGTCACTATAATTAAAATCACAAAACCTTTTTTATCATAAAAATGGCCGAAAAGAGGTGCGGATAACGAATTCAACCCCATTGCAATCGCATATGATATAGGAATCCAGATAGGAGATAACAACGCTGTTTTTTGGAAATGATAAGCAATTAAAGGAAAATCTGCATATCCTGCTGCAATGAGCGATGCGCCTACTAGATAAAGCCAAAATGAGGAGTTCATTCCCTTCGCTGCTAAGTTATCTTGCGGTACTTCTAATGCTTGTGGTTGTGGATATAGCCATCGGGCAAATATTAATATTGATAGCGCAATGAGTGCTGGAATTAAAAGTATTGCAAAACTTTCTTTATAACCACCTTTCAAATACAGCACGAAAGCAACAATTAATGGGCCCAGCATCGCACCTATTTGATCTATGGCCTCATGTAATCCAAAGACCCATCCCATTCCCATTTTTTGTCCGGCGTGAGACAACATAGCATCGCGTGGTGGTACACGAATTGCTTTGCCTGTTCGCTCGATAACAATTAAAACCGCCGCTATCCACCAATGTCCGGCTAACGCTAATAATGGAACTGCGAGTAAGTTACATGCATAACCTATAATAGTGATAATCCAATATTTACCGGTACGATCGGCTAGATACCCTGAAGCAATACGAAGTGCATATCCAACAAATTCACCAAAGCCAGCTACGAATCCAACAATAGCAGCGTTTGCACCTAATACGGCTAAATAAGGTCCAGTAATACTGCGCGCGCCCTCATAAGTCATATCAGTAAATAGACTGACTACACTTAAGAGGAGAACAAACTTAAGTGCTGTTTTTTTAGAAATATCATGTGTATTCAATAGTGACATGATTCAGTAGTAACCTAAAAATTAATCATTAGTTTTAGCTTCCCAATAAACAATCAGTGGGTCACATTTAGCGGATTCGAACTAAAGATTTAATGACGCTCAATCTTTATATATCGTAATCGCAACGCATTGCCTACCACAGAAACTGAACTTAAACTCATCGCTAGCGCACCTATCATTGGATTGAACAGCATACCCGTCCAGGGATATAACACGCCAGCTGCAATTGGAATACAAAGAATATTGTAAATAAATGCAAGAAATAAATTTTCTCGAATATTCCACATGACTTTTTTACTTAACTGCTTTGCGCGCACAATACCCATTAAATCGCCTTGAATTAAGGTGATACCAGAACTTTGTATCGCAACGTCTGTTCCTGTGCCCATGGCAATACCAACATCAGCTTGTGCCAAAGCCGGTGCATCGTTAATACCATCTCCAGCCATCGCCACAATAAAACCTTGTTCCTGCAATTTTTTCACAATGACGCTTTTTTGTTGTGGCAAAATTTCTGCTTCCACATTATTAATACCTAATTTTCTAGCAACAGCATTCGCAGTTATGCGATTATCGCCTGTGACAATGACAATATGCATGCCTTCTTTTTGTAAAAGATCAATCGCGGAAGCCGTTGAATATTTTATTGGATCACTGACGCTAATTAATCCTGCAAGTTGTTTTTCTACAACAACATACATCACAGTCTCACCAAGATGACGTAATTTTTCTGCTTCTTTTTCTAACGTATTTGCTGAAATATGCAATGCTTCTAATAATTTATTATTACCTAGCGCAATTTTTTTATTTTTAAAAACGCCTACTACTCCTTTGCCAATTTCTGCTGAAAAATCAGTCACATTTTGTAAAGTAAGATGACGATCTTTTGCAGCGCTGACAATAGCATTTGCTAAAGGATGTTCACTCATACGTTCTAAACTGGCGGAGAATAATAAAATTTCATCTTCATTAAAACCAGCAGATGGAATAATATTTTTTACCCTGGGTTTTCCTACTGTTAATGTACCTGTTTTATCGATCACAAGTGCATTTACCTTTTCAAAACGTTCTAAACTTTCTGCGTTTTTAATTAAAATACCTGCTTGTGCACCTCGTCCCATCCCTACCATGATTGACATCGGTGTTGCTAAACCAAGTGCACAGGGGCAAGCAATGATTAATACAGCAATTGCAGAAATTAATCCGTATGTCATCGCAAGATTTGAACCTAAGAATGTCCACGTAAAAAAAGTAATAATAGCAATAAGCAAAACCGCTGGTACAAAATAACTAGAAATAAGATCAGCGAGTCGCTGGATGGGTGCTCGTGAACGTTGCGCTTCAGAAACAAGTTGTACAATTTGTGCAAGCATAGTTTCTTTTCCAATATGTTTCGCTACCATAATAAAGCTTCCAGAAATATTTAATGTGCCGCCAATGACTTTTGATCCTTTTTCTTTTTCAACAGGAATCGCTTCACCTGTAATCATTGATTCATCAACCGAACTACGCCCATCTATTACTTCGCCATCAACAGGAATTTTTTCTCCTGGACGAACTCTTAAGTGATCATCTATTTGTATTTCATTTAAAGAAATTTCAGTTTCAACGTTGTCATTTATTTTTCTTGCCATCTTTGGAGATAAATCGAGTAAAGCACGAAGCGCTCTTCCTGTTTGTTCGCGCCCCCTTAATTCCAATACTTGCCCCATTAAAACTAAGGTAGTGATAACGCTTGCTGCTTCAAAATAAAGATTCACTTGACCATTAGATGAATGAAAAGCAGGTGGAAATAAGTGAGGAAAAAATAATGCAACCACACTGAACCCATAAGCGATCATCGTACCTAGTGCAATGAGTGTGAACATATTCAAATGTAGTTCAACAATAGAAAACCAGCCTCGTTTTAAAAGAGGCCACCCACAACCCATGGTGACAATGGTTGCTAAAATAAATTGAATCCATGATGAAATGGTGGGAGAAATAACTTGTATTAGGGAAGAAACGCCAAGAAGATGCGTACCCATTGTTACCCATAAAATAGGAATAGAAAAAACAACACTGATCCAAAAACGATGTGACATATCTATTAATTCTTCATTAATAACGACTTCTGCTAAGACATTTTTAGGTTCCAATGCCATACCACAAAGAGGACAATTGCCAGGATGATCACGAATAATTTCTGGATGCATAGGGCAAGTATAAAGTTGATTATTGCTAGAGAGTACCGAATGATCTGATTGCGAAGTATGAGAACATTTTTGGGAGGATTTTTTTGATTTTTCTTTAATGGGCATAGTTAATTTACCTTAACGTTTGTTAGGAAGTCGCCATTGCTTCCAAAATAAAAAAGTGGGCATCACAATTAAAGTTAATATCTGATGACTATCAGATGTTTCTACCTGTAATACTGTCGCTGATAATGATCTACAAACCAGTTTTTCACGTCAAGCAGTTGGAATATCACCACGTTCTTCAGCTTTAAATTTTATAGCGGAAAGCGAAGTAGGCGGCATATTAGTTGGTGCCGGAACTAGGCATTACCATCCGTTTTCTTGTTTGGTTTAGCTTGCCATGCCACTTTAAGTATAGAAAACATAGATTCACTTTTTTTTATGCCATACAATTCTTTATCGCTTTGACTACCTGCATATCCCAGTTCAATATTTGTTTTCTTCAAACCTAATTTTTTAATTAATTCAATGCAAGCAGCATTTTCCATATAAGTAATCATATTGACGCGTTCAACTGCGGAATTTTTAAATATATACTTTATCAATAATTGAATGGTTTCTTGGGCAAATCCTTTTTTTTGCGATGTTTTTGCTAACGTCACACCTAACTCAGCTTGTCTAGGATCAGTTTCATTAATATTAAAAGCGCAATCGCCTATTAATGCGCGCGTTTCTTTAGATTCAATTGCAAACATAAACCACTCACCAGTTTTACCAGGATTTAATGCTTTTTTCTCTGGCGATGCTGTAAACAGTTGATTATGCATTCATTAAATCCACCTCATTATAGTGAGGCGATATCAATGTGTCTATACTATTCATTTTAGGAATAAATTAAAGTTAATTTTATATTTTTAATGTTATATTGCGCAATATGTAATGTATTACTAAATTTAGTATGGCCATAATAGAATTACCCAACGTTTTATCATAATAGACAAATTAAAAATTAGACTTATCCTGTGGGGCAGGGGGCCGGCGAGTTTGCTTGATAAAGAAAAAAATTAAATAGCGTACAGAGTTTATTTTTCCAAATACAAATTAATCCTCTTCTACCATTTTTTTGCGAGTAACAATTTCAACAGAGTAACATTCTTTTTTCCTATTGCCATTGCTACTTCTTTTTCTAATTCTTGCAACGCTTTTGCGGCTATTTCCTTCATACGCTCGCCTTCTTTGGTAAATAAAATGCGTTTATCGCGTGCATTGTTAGCAATTGGTTCTAGTTTTAATAAGCGAGCATGTACAAGACTACTAACAATTTTATGCACGGCTTGACGAGAAACATTCAGCTTTCTGGCTACTTCTGCAATGGTCAACGTCTCGCCACGCAAGGTGGCAAGAATACGCGCTTCAGCATCCGTTAACATTTGATAAGGAGAAGACAAGCGCTTTTGCTTGAGCCGTTCTTCTAATAGCCAAAGTTTTTCTTGCAACAATCCTTTTAAATTACTGACTAACAAATTTTTATCGTCAACTATGATTGACATTAATCTCCCCCCCCTACGTAGTGTGTCAACACTGGTTGACAATGATGTTTATCAACCCATGGCACTACTTTAATGTTTTTACATCGTCAAAATAAATGAAGGTGTTTTGCTCGATAGAAACTAAGTCAATATCAAAGTCTAAACCATTTTTTTGCTACTTGATAAAATAAATTTTCTTTTTCAGCAGGAGAAAAATCCGCAGTGATAGTTTTATAAGCACTATAAAGCGGAGTAAATCCGCGTGATAATTTAGCAATCGGCATATGACTACCAAACATACAACGTTCGGTTCCAACTATATCTATAGCACTTAGAATCCATGGCCTAACTTGTTCTAGTGTCCAATCCATGCCGAAGATACATTCTATAGCAGAAATACTTACACATATATTTTTATGTTGACTTAAACTTTTTAAGTCTTGTTTCCAAGTTTGATATCCTGTTTCACTAAGATCTAATGGCCATCCCATTAAGGCAATAGTAAAACCAATATTAGAATAGAGATGTATGACTTTTATTAGATCTTTTAGTTGAGTAGAAACAACTTCAAGGCCACATTTGAAATGATATTGATTCAGTAAATCGAGTCTCTTTTGCCAATGGCTATCTAATAATAAATCTGGACGTTTAGCAAAGCGTTTTCTGGGATTTTTATCATCCCATACCATGTGCTCGCGCACCGCAGTCACATTAGGCAAACTATTATAAACTTCTAATTTTTCTTCGAGTGCTGGGTCAAGGAAATCAACAAAAGCGACCATTGCTTGCCGAATCTTATTTTGTTTCACAAGCTCTTGCGCCCATTTTGCTTCCTTTATTGGATCTGATGATAAAAACTCATGCCAGACAACGCCTTCAACCTGATATTCGGCGCTGTCTTGTAGATAATTTTTTAGTAAATATTCTTTTGGCATTGATGAATAATCACCAACAAACGCTGCAAAATTAGGATCAAATTGATCCAAGAAAGGATGTTTATTTGCTTTACTGTCATAAAAATGCATGTGGGCATCTATTATTTTCATCAATATCCTGTTTAACTTAATAAAATTAAATTAACTTATAAAATTAAAAATTCAATTTCTGAATCATTAATCTTTATTTGCGTGGTTGCATGTGCAAATTGCAATTTGTACAGTAGCAATGATCATTAAAGCTGTCACAACTGAAGTAATTAAATTTAAAATTTTCATGACATTCTTCTTTTCAAAAAATAATTCCGATTGAATAGCTATCGGTTTTTTAACGTCCAGTTAGCAATTTCATCTTTACGCGCAAACCAAATACCGCGGTGCTTGTTTGCATATTCTAAAAATTTATCTAATGCCTTTACTACAGCAGGTGTTCCACCAATTCTATCGTGCGTGCTAATTGACATCATGCGTTGTTGAGAATTACTTTCTGAGTAAAGTTGATCAAACTCATATTTTAATGTTTCGAAAAAATTATTAGGCGAGAAATGTCGTCCTTCAAACAGAACAATATCATTGCATCTAAGTGTATAGGGCACGACAACAAAAAGACGTTTATTTACGTGAAGAATAAATGGCGCATCTCGACTAATATCATCAATGTGATAGAGAAAACCAAGTTCTTGCAAAATTTCAATGGTATTGACACTGCGTCGCAACCAATTACAATTATAACCAACCGGTGTCACACCCGTTACTTCACGTACCGCTTTTACACCCTCAGCAATAAATTTTTTTTCTTGTTCTCGTTTCATATTATATTGTGATTCCCAACTCATTCCATGCGCAGCGGCTTCATGGCCGCGTTTAACAATTTCTTTTGCTAACTTAGGGTTGGCAAGCACTGCTTTACCAACCATGTGCGAAGTGACTTTGATGTCATACTTATCCCATAAATTTAATAAGCGAGGAATACCTTCTTGATAACCATATTCAAACCAAGTTTTTGCCGGTAAATCAGGATATTCAAGAGGTAATGGCGAGCCTGAGAAGGGGCTATCAGCGCCATGATCAGGTTCACCACCTGCTTCAAATTGCATTGAAATGGAGATGGCTAATTTTGTTTTATTAGGCCAATAGATTTTAGCTTTCGATGATTTTTTTGTCATACAAATTCCTTATTTAATATTAAAATATTTATTATGGTGCATCATTAAATAAATTACTTTTTGTAAAATGAGACGCAATAACTTCTGTCGCATTCTCAAAATGTTTATGAATCAATTTTGTTGCAAGTGGTGCATTTCGCGCTAAAGCAGTCTCCATGATTTTTTTCTGTTCTTTTGCATAAGGTAATCCATCTATTCGTTTAATACCAGCAAGCAACCATTGTCTTCTATAACGTTCAGTCAGATTATAAAGTTGATCTTGAATGCGCAATAAATGTTTTAATCCGCAAGCATTAATCAACGCTAAATTAAATGACCGATGACGAATTTCCCATTCTTTATAATCTTCCAATTTTTTAATGGTATGTTCAGATTCAAATTTAGCGAGGAGGTGATAGGTGGCAAGAATGTTTGCTTCCCACTCGTCATCGCCTTGTTCAATGGAAAGGCAAAGTGCTAACGCCTCAATATGTGCACGAGTTTTATAAATATCATTTAAGTCAGTCAGTGAGACGGTGGCAACCCGAAATCCTTTTTGGCTAATTGCGATGACAAGTTCTGTCGCTAGTAATCTTGACAGTGCTTCTCTTACGGGGCTTAACCCCACTTGATAGTGAGCAGCAAGTTGAGAGATATGTAAGCGTTGGCCTGGTTGCAGATGGCCAGCAATGATTTCTTCCTGGATTTTTTCATAGATAGAATCGATTAATGTTGCCATTAATACCTCATAAGTCAATTAGTTAAAGGGTTGATTACTTATTCTTATTAAAGTTGCCTAAACCGGAGTATATAAATAATTGATTTAATAGTCAATTATATATTAAATATAAATAAATCGATTTTATATTTACTAATCGATTTATTAAGGATACAGTATTGTTTAATTATTAGATATATTAACACTTAAAACGAGGGGAGTATCATGACTTTGCAAAATCGAGAATTAGATAGCGTAACTTTGCAAAATCGAGAATTAGGTAGCGGGTTTGGTGTCGTTGGTGTCGTTGGTGTCGTTGGTGTCAGGTTTCGATCAAGCATGCCAACAGCAGAAGGGTTTAAATATTTTGGTCCTAACCAATATTTTCTTATTCAAATGGCGGTATTAACAGAAGAAAAAGTATTAGAGCCGATTGATCGCAAAGCGGATCACAGGCAATCTCGAATTTAATATGAAAGGAGAAATTATTATGTCGAATACAAAAAAACGTTTAATTATTATTGGTGGGACTTCAGGAATAGGTTTGGCGACTGCTAAGTTAGCAGCAGAACAAGGTATGCCATTAGTTATTACTGGGGTCACGCCAATAACAGATTCACTAAAAAAAGAGCTTCCAAATGAGACGCAATTTTATCAATTAGATATTGCAAATGAAGAAGCGGTAAAAGTTTTTTTTGAGCAAGTTGGTGAATTTGATTACTTGACGACGCCAGGTTCTATTATTCCTAAAGGAGCATTTTTAACCATGGATACCGCAATTGCAAAAACGGGATTTGAGAGTAAATTCTGGGGCCAATATTATGCAGCTAAATATGGCACCCCTCATATGCGTACGGGCGGCGCTATGGTTTTTTTCTCAGGGTTTGTTTCACAAAAACCACAAAAAAATTTGGTGGTCATGGCATCTGTTAACAGTGCGGTAGAAGGATTAGGTCGCGCATTAGCTATTGAACTTGCACCAATCCGTGTTAACGTTGTTGCACCTGGTATGATTGATACACCACGATATGCATCAATGTCAGCGTCAGATAAACAATTAATGTTTGAACAATTAGCAAAAAAACTTCCCGTTGGCCATGTAGGACAAGCTCATGAAGTTGCTGAAGTAGTTTTGCTGTTACTCAAAAATACTTTTATGACTGGTCAAACTGTTTTTGTTGATGGCGGATATTTGTTAAGTTAATAATGATACGGCTTAGTCACGATGCATCTGATGCATCTATTGATAAGGACGTGCAAATGTTAGAATTTATCGGTATTGTTGAAAGTGAATATGTTTCTAATGCAGGGCAGGGAAGATGCCGTATTGGTAAATATGAAAGATAATAATTTATTGCCTGACGATATTAAAAATATTAAAACATTACTAACATATTTGAATGCGATCGTTGATTTTTTATCTTCGAAGAAAGAGTTATCGGATGATCTAGTCAATACGTTCAAAACTAGCCGAAAAAATATTTCACGTATTTTAAATTTTAGTGGCTTAGAAGTATATTTCAAACGACACATTACCGCTAATGAGCTAGATTCATTATTAATAATAATTAAATTAAGCGATGAAATAATAAAAATAGGTACCCAGAAAAGTTCATTTTTATCCGGGGAAGAGCATGTAGCACAACTTAAAAACTTAATTAAAAAAATTACTCGCGATCATAAGTATTGGTAAAAAAACTAACTTGATTCAGATCAATGATAGAATATAGTTGTGCGCATATTTGAAAAATAGAGATGATTATCAATTAGCTATTAATAATAATTATTATTAATTTTCGCTTTAAGCTGGTTTTTCTTAGATTCAAGATTGAAACGCAACTCATATAGAAAATAAAAGGTTAACTATTATGATATGGCAAACCTATCTGGATAAGAGAAGAAAGTATTTGTCGGTATCGGTATTTTTCATATCCATATAAGTATTTTCCAATTTAAGATTACTTAGGTTCATTTAGATTGCTTACAAATAAATAATATTACTTTTTTTTAATAATGACTATGCTGGTGTTCCCTATTTTTTTATCATTTTTTAGTTTATTTTAACGCGACCATAAATATGAAGTCGCAATAATATCTCAATATTTTGCTTCTCCTTGGTAACAGCCAGTTTTAGTTATGTTGCGGGGCATCATATTAAAGCGCTTATACTCGAAGTATAAGCGCTGTTTTATTAAGATAAACATTTATTAATAAGGTTACATTTTTTTCTGAATTTCTTTTGCTAACTCTAAGTGATGAGCAATCATATCGCGTGTTTCTTGCAAGAGAGATTTTAATTTATCATTACTTACTTTTTTCATTAAATCATCATCTACTTTTTGTAATGCGTCAGCATGTCCGGAGACCATTGCATCAATAAAATCTTTTTGAAAGTTATTATTTTCTTTACTTAATTTCTTTAATTGCTTTGTGCCACCTTGTTTGAATTTATTTAATGCTCTAGTTTCGACAGGGTTTTCGCCAAGCTCACTGCTCAGCTCAATGGCTTGTTTCAAGTTTTTGCTATGATCATTGGCTAACATAGTGACATACTCTTTTACCGCACTGTCTATGTTTTTTGTAGAAGCAACTTGTGCAGCATTGACTTCAAAATTATCAATTGCTTCTATCCAGGCAATGACTTCGCCATCATTTTTTGTTTGCATTTTTTGTTCTTGAGTTTGATTTTTATTTTGAGAGGTGTCGCCATAACTCATCGGTGAAAAAAACAAGATGGAAAGAAAGAAGAGCGAAAAAATCATTTTTATTTTCATACATATTCCCTTTAAGTTAAAATTGATAGATTATTTATTGATTATCATACCTTGGTCTTGAAAATGATTACAATATACTGAAAACCTAAGATAGTATGGTGAACCTTGTAACCCCCCTCATTTAAGGTGGTCGCATGAAACAAGAAATGGTCTTAGGATATTATGAAACGATGGAACCATTATACTCTTATACTTTCAAACCAGGGTTACCAACTCCGAGTATTACCTACAATGTTGAATTAGCTAATTTAGGTTTTAGAACGTTTCTTAAAGAGTTTGATTATCGCTTATTTATAAAATTTATTTGGAGAATAAAAAATGAAAATATTTATTACTGGAGCAACAGGTTATATTGGTTTTGCCGTCGCTACCGCGTTTGCTGCAAAAGGTCATCAAGTATTTGGACTTGTTCGATCAGAAGAAAAAGCTAAAAAAGTAGCGGCTGCAGAAGTTCAACCCGTGATTGGTTCTATGAATGATCCTCACAGTTACACCACGGTAGCACGTTCTTGCCAATTATTAATTCATTGTGCGGCTGAAATGTCAGAACAATTTCATTTGCTTGATCGAAAAACCATAGAGACATTAATAAAAATGGCGGCTGAATCAGAATTGTCACGCAGCATTATTTATACGAGTGGGGTTTGGCTTTATGGCAATACTGCAAATACGTTAGTAGATGAAGCAAGTCAGTTGCATCCAACGACGTTAGTCATGCCGCGCGAGGAAACTGAAAAGATAGTATTGAATGCCAATAGTGGAAAACTTGCGACATTGATTATTCGTCCCGGCTGCGTTTATGGCGGAACAGGTGGATTAACTGCAACGTGGTTCGAAAGCGCAAGTAAAGAAGGTAGCGCGCATATTGTGGGGGATGGAAATTTTCGTTGGTCAATGGTGCATGTACAAGATCTTGCAGATCTTTATGTGCGTGCAGGTGAATCTTATTTAGCAGGTGAAATATTTAATGCTACTGACCGTAGCCGTTTCACCGTATTGGAATGTGCACAAGCGGCGAATCAGGCAGCAGGAGGAAATGGAAAAATTCATATGACATCGCAAAGTGAAGCAGCCAAAACCATGGGCGCGTTTGCTGAATGTCTTACACTGAATCAACATATAGATTCGAGTAAAGCAACGCAATTGCTTGGTTGGCAACCGCGGCATGGTGGATTTGTTGATGGCGTTGATCGTTATTTTACTGCTTGGAAAAGTGTGAACAATTTATTTTAAATTAGAGGCCAAATAAGAAATCTCTTCTTGTAGGAGTGTTTGATAAGGAACGAAAAAGAATGAAAAATATAGATCCGGATCAAATTTACTTTGAAAAAGCAGGAATTAAACATCAAGATATTATTTTTCAATGGCTAGCATTACCTCATATACAAGAATTTTGGGATAATACTGAGGAACATAAAAATGATATCCTCAATTTTATCCAAGGTCGCAAACAACATTATTTTTATGGTACCACCATGTATTGGGTTGGGTATTATGATAGCCAACCATTCTGTTTTATTTTAACTGACCAAATACTCAGTTCTCAAAATATTACTAATCTACATCGAGCTTATTTATCTCAATCAGGACATACAATTAGCTTAGATTTTGGAATTGGTAATATTAATTTTTT